>Ga0209267_1000010_pt1 | contig 131392 bp, 118 predicted proteins | sample GraSoiAngelo_137_FD_185894 | JGI IMG/M metagenome (GOLD analysis project Ga0209267, IMG submission 185894) | Grasslands soil microbial communities from the Angelo Coastal Reserve, California, USA - 14_0929_09_30cm (SPAdes) (version 2) | ecosystem: Environmental > Terrestrial > Soil >... | reverse complement strand
TGCGCCGCGCCGACTCGCTGTCCGGCGGCGAGCGCGCGCGCGTCGCGCTGGCGATGCTGATGCTGTCGGGCGCCAATCTGCTCATCCTGGACGAGCCGACGAACCATCTCGACGTCGAATCCATCGAAGCGCTCGAGGACGCGATCGATGGATACGACGGCACGGTGATCCTCGTGAGCCATGACCGGGCGTTGTTGCGCGCGCTCACGACGCGGATTTGGATCCTGCACGGGCGGCACATGACCGAGTTCGCCGGCGGATACGCGGAGTGGGAGGAAGTGAGCACGGAGCGGGCGCACGCCGCCGCGGTCAGCGCCGCCGAGGAGCAAGCCCTGCGGCAGGTGCACGAACGCCACCGGGTGGCCCCATCCCCGAAAAGCGATCCGCGCAAAGACCTGCGCCGCGCGCAGCGCGAGCTCGAGGAGGCGGAGGCCGCGGTCGCGGCGCTGGAATCCGAGGTCGCGCGCGTGGTCGCAGCGCTCGAGGACCCGGCGCTTTACACGCGTCCCGATGGCGCCGCGACGGCCCACACGCTCGGCGCGCAGCTCGAGACCCTCAAGCGCGACCTCGACGCGGGGCTCGAGCGGTGGACGCAGGCCACGGAGCAGGTCGAGATGCGAGCGCCGCGATAGGCTCATTGAAAGCGGTGGCGAAAGCTGATTCGTTTCATCACCTGAAGGGAGCCATGGCCTCCCGCTACACGCTCGAGCGCGAGCTGGGCGCCGGCGGCATGGCCACGGGTGGACGCGACCGCGCAGTTACGACGTCTCGCGGGACGGAGAGCGGTTCCTGATGATGAAGCTGCCGGCCGAAGAGCTCCGGCCGCGGATCGCGGTGGTGCTGAACTGGTTCGCTGAGCTGCGGGCGAAAGTCCCGCGCTAGCCGCTCAGACGTGAGAAATGACGCTTCCGGTCGCCACCCCGACGGCCGATGCTTCCATTCTTGGGAGCTGCTCCCGCCACCAGCGCTCGGCGTGCTGCTCGGTCCATGGCTCACCGACGTCACACGCCGCCAAGCGCCGTGCCGCATCGAGTGCATCGGGCGGCCGCCGCTCGGCGTCCTTCGCCAGGCACTCCAGAATCGCGTCGTCGAGCGACACGTCGACCGGGAACGGGCTGTGAATGGAGGGGGGCACCGGCACGGCGCGGATATGCTGCGCGATGATCTCGTTGGCGGTGTCCCCGCTGAACACGAGGCGGCCCGTCAGGAGCCAATACCCCAGGCAGCCCACGCCGTACAGATCGGCGCGGCCGTCGACCGCGCCGCCAGTTGCCATCTCGGGCGGCATGAACGCGGGCGTGCCGATGATCCGGTCGGCGGCGATCGCTAACTGCGGCCCTTCCGTCACGGGCTGCCGGGACTTCACGATCCCGAAATCCAGGACCTTCACGAAGTCGTGCTCGAGGCCCATGCGGCAGAGGTGAATGTTGGCCGGTTTGATGTCCCGATGCACCAGGCCCTGGGCATGCGCCTCCGCGAGGGATGCGCACACCTGCTGCAGCACGTGCACCGTGCGGGCGGGTGGTATGGGACCGAACCGCTCCACCAGTGAATCGAGATCGATTCCATCCAGGAGCTCCATGACGAAGTAGAGCGTGCCGTCGTCGGTCTTCCCGAAGTCGTACAACTCGATGGTGTGGGGCGAGCGCAGCCCGGCGGCGGCCTCGGCCTCGCGCCGGAACCGCTGCGCGACGCGTTGGGCGTGCTCGGTCCCGTCGAAGGCGGCCTTCTCGGATCGGATCAGCTTGATGGCGGCGGGACGCGCCAGCATCCGATGGTGGGCCACGTACACTTCCCCCATCCCGCCGCGGCCCAACAACGCGCCGAGCCGATAACTCCCGAGCTCCCGCGCGTCCCGCACCTCGCGGCCGAGCCGCGTGATGACACCGGAGATGAGGGTCGCGATCGCGACCGCCAAGACGTCGGGGATGTGCATCCAGAGGAGGTGAGCCGGTGCCACGCTCAGATGCCGCGCGGCGATCGCCGTCGCCATCGCGAGCGGGTCCATCGACGCCGCGATCGACGCTGTCAAGAGCGTCCGACGTGGGGTACTCGGCACGATCGCTGCGAACATCAGGATGATCATGCCAAGGCGGGAAATAATCGGCCCGCCAGTCATGCCCGACTCCGGAAGAGAGACGTGCTCAACGGCGGCCACGCCGGCCGCGACGACCACTTCATACGCCAGTCCGAGCGTCACAAAGGACTCAGGATCGGTCATGGCGCGCCGGGTGTAGAGGAACACGCCGAGCGACACGCAGGTCACGCTCGCGACGATGACATCCGCCACGACGGGCCACGCGACGTGCAGACGCGGGAACAGCGTGTGGCCGAGCACCACGTTGACGATGGCCAGGGCAATGAGGAGCCGGGCGAGGATACCGAGGCGACGCCGTGCTTCGCGCAGCAGGTCGGGGGGGAGCGCGCTCGCGCGAGGCCCGGTCGTCGGGGGGCCACTGAAGGGACTCTTCAACGCGAGGATGAGCCCGCGCGGGGTCACAGTGGTTTCAAACTACGGCATTTCGCGATTTCACGATATACTTGACGTTCTTCATCATGATGATCATTTCGCCAGCATCGCCCGTGCGATCCTGATCAAGGGGGCGGGACTGGCCGAGATCGCGACGCCGCTTCTTATTCTGGTCATGTCCGCGAGCGACCTCGAACGCCTGACCATCAACACCATCCGCACGCTCGCGATGGACGCGGTGCAGGCGGCGAAGTCGGGGCACCCCGGGACCCCGATGGCCATGGCTCCGGTCGTCTACTGTCTGTGGCAGGAGTTCCTGCGCTTCGATCCCGACGATCCCATCTGGCCGAACCGGGATCGGTTCGTCCTCTCGATGGGCCACGCCTCGCTGCTGCTCTATTCGATGCTCGCGCTCGCGGGCGTGAAGGCCGTGAACGCCAAGTACGAGCGGTTGGGCCAGCTCGCCCTGACGCTCGACGACATCAAGCGCTTCCGTCAGCTCGACAGCAAGGCGCCCGGCCACCCCGAATACCGCTGGACCTCCGGCGTGGAGGCGACGACCGGCCCGCTGGGACAGGGGGTGGCGACCAGTGTCGGCATGGCGATCGCCGGCCGTTGGATGGCCCGGCAGTTCAACCGTTCGGGTTTCGACCTGTTCGGGTACGATGTGTACGCGTTGTGCGGCGACGGCTGCATGATGGAGGGCATCTCGGGGGAGGCGGCGTCGCTCGCCGGCCATCTGCAGCTCGCCAACCTCTGTTGGATCTACGACAACAACAAGATCACCATCGAGGGTCACACCGACTGGGCGTTTTCAGAAGACGTGGCGACGCGCTTCATCGCATACCGCTGGAATGTGACCAGGGTCGGCGATGCCAACGATCTCGACATGCTGCGGCGCGCGTTTCGCACCTTCCGTGCAACCACCGATCGGCCCACGCTGATCATCGTGGACAGCCATATCGCCTATGGTGCGCCCAACAAGCAGGACACGAGCGCCGCCCACGGCGAACCGCTCGGCGAGGAAGAAATCCGGCTCACCAAGCGCACCTACGATTGGCCCGAGGATGCCAAGTTTCTGGTGCCCGACGGGGTCCGGGAGCACGTCGCGAGCGGTGTCGGAAAGCGCGGACGGGCGCTGCGCGATGCGTGGTTCGCTCTGGTGGAGGAGTACCGCCGGGCCTATCCGGAGCTCGCCGACCAGGTGTATCGCATGCAACACCGCCAGCTTCCCGAGGGCTGGGATCGCGACCTTCCGAGCTTCCCCGCGGATGCCAAGGGCCTCGCGGGCCGGGATGCGTCCGCTCAGGTGCTGAACGCCCTGGCCAGGAACGTTCCCTGGCTGATCGGCGGATCGGCGGACCTGGCCCCCTCGACCAAGACGCGGCTGACGCTCCCCGACGCAGGGGATCTCACCGCCGAGACCCCCGGAGGACGGAACCTGCATTTCGGCATCCGCGAGCACGCGATGGGCGCGGTGCTGAACGGATTATCCCTGTCCAAGGTCCGCGCGTTCGGCTCCGGATTCCTGATTTTCAGCGATTACGGGCGACCGGCGCTGCGGCTCGCGGCCTTGATGGAGATCCCGGTGATCTACGTCTTCACGCACGACTCGATCGGCGTCGGTGAGGACGGGCCGACCCACCAGCCGGTCGAGCAGCTCGCATCGCTGCGCGCGATCCCGGGTCTCATCACGTTGCGCCCGGCCGACGCGAACGAGGTGCGCGAGGCCTGGCGCGTGATTCTGCAGCTGCGCCATGTCCCCGCTGCCCTCGTGGTGTCGCGGCAGCCGCTCCCGACGCTCGACCGCAGCCGCTACGCGTCGGCCGCGGGCGTCGCGAACGGGGCGTACGTGCTCGCGGACGCAGAGGGGGACCGCCCGGACGTGCTGCTGCTCGGCACCGGAAGCGAGGTGGCCTTGTGCGTCCAGGCGCACGAGCGGCTCAGCGCCACGGGCGTGCGGTCCCGCGTCGTCAGCATGCCGTCCTGGGAGCTGTTCGAGCAGCAGCCGCAGTCCTATCGGGACGGCGTGATTCCTCCCGACGTCACGGCTCGGGTATCCGTGGAGCAGGCGAGCGGGTTCGGGTGGGATCGTTACGTCGGGCCCGAGGGCGCGCGCATCGGCATGGAGACGTTCGGTGCGTCGGCGCCGCTGCAGGAGCTGCAAAAGAAGTTCGGCTTCACCGTGGAGCACGTGGTCGCGGCCGCCCGAGCGCAGCTCGAGCGCAAAGGCGTGGGCTCGCATGCCTCGTGACCTGCCGCTCTCGAACGGCCGGTTGCTCGTGGCGTTCGGCCGCGACTATCTGATCCGGGACATCTATTACCCGCACGTGGGCAAGGAAAACCACGCCACGGGGCATCCGTTCCGATTCGGCGTCTGGACGGAGGGCAAGTTCAGCTGGATCGGCTCAGACTGGCAGCTCGACCGGCGTTACGCCGTCGACTCCATGGTCACCGAGGTGCGCGCCCGGCACGAGGTCCTGGGCATTGAGCTCCTGTTCCACGACGCGGTGGATTTCTACGAGAATGTCCTGGTGCGCCATGTCGGGGTGACGAACCTTCAGGATCGCGCCCGGGAGATCCGGCTCTTCTTCCATCACGACTTCCACATCCGCGGGTACGAGGTCGGGGACACGGCGCTCTATTCGCCCGAGACGCAAGCCCTGATCCACTATAAGGACGACCGCTACTTCCTGATGAACTGCGCGGTGGGTGGGGACATCGGGGTGCGACGCTACGCCTGTGGGACGAAGGAGGTCGCCGGAGCCGAGGGGACCTGGCGAGATGCCGAGGATGGGGAGCTGCAGGGCAATCCCATTGCGCAAGGCTCCGTGGATTCCACACTGGGCCTGTCGCTCACCGTGCCGGCGCGCGGTTCGGCGGAAGCGGCCTACTGGATGGCCGCCGGCCGCGACTTCCGCGAGGTGGCCACGATCGACAAGGTGGTGCGCGAGAAGTCCCCCGGGGAGCTGTTGCGGCGGACGCGCAACTACTGGCGCTTGTGGGTGCACAAGGACCAACGCGGTCTCGACGGCCTGCCCGAGCTCGTGGTCCAGCGCTACAACCAGAGCCTGCTCATCATCCGCTCGCAAATCGATCATGACGGCGCGATCACCGCGGCCAACGACACGGACATCATCGGGTTCGCGCGCGACACCTACTCCTACATGTGGCCGCGCGATGGCGCCCTGGTCGCCGCAGCCCTGATGCGGGCCGGCCATGTGGGCGCGCCGGAGAAATTCCTGCAATTCTGCTCGCACGTTATCTCCCCGCTCGGATATGTGCGGCACAAGTACAATCCCGACGGGACCCTCGCCTCCTCGTGGCACGGCTACGTGCGCGACGGGAAACCCGTGCTTCCCATTCAGGAGGACGAGACGGCGCTCATCATCTGGGCGCTGTGGCAGTATTTCGAGCTGTACCAGCGCATCGAGGAGACGGCGCCGTTCTACCGCACGCTCGTGACGCGCCCTGCGGACTTCATGCTCGGGTACGTCGACCCTGCGACCGGCCTGCCGCTCCCCTCCCACGACTTGTGGGAAGAGCGGTGGGGCGTGCACGCCTTCACGGTCGCGGCCGTGATCGCCGGCCTCCGGGCCGCCGCTCGCCTCACCGAGGCGTTCGGGGAGCCGGAGCGGGCAGCCCGCTATGACGCAGGTGCGGCGCGTATGCGCGACGGGTTGGGTGCCGTCCTGTGGAACGAACGTGAACAGCGCTTCGCGCGGATGGCGTCGCCCGGGCCCAATGGCTACACCCTCGATATGACCATGGACTCGAGCCTCCTCGGGCTGGTGGAATTCGGCGCGCTCGCTCCCGATGATCCGCGCGCCGAGTCGACCACGCATCAGGTCGAAGAGCGTCTGTGGGTCCACACCGACATCGGCGGCCTGGCGCGCTATGAGAACGACGCCTACCACCAGGTCGAGCGGCAGGACACGAAGCGCGTGCCCGGCAATCCGTGGTTCATCAGCACGCTGTGGCTGGCGCGTTATCGCCTGCTGCGCTCCCACACCGTCGAGGACCTCGCGCGGGGCCTCGAGCTGATCGAATGGGCCGCCCGACGTGCATTGCCCTCGGGGGTGATGGCGGAGCAGCTCCATCCCTACACGGGCGAGCCGTTGTCGGTCTCGCCGCTCACCTGGAGTCACGCCGCGTACGTGCGTGTGGTGCGGGAATACCTCGACCGCACGGCGCAGCTCAACCGTTGTCCAACGTGCGGCCACGAGACCGGCCGTACCGCGCGGCTCACCGACCGGCTCACGGCGATCACCGAACCGCACGAATTCGAGCGCCAGCCGTGACCTCGCCCAACGTGGTCGTCGAAGAGATGGAATCATTTCCGCGGCGGGCCGCCCAATGGCTGGCTGAAACGATGGCCCGGGTCCTCGCGACCCGCGGGCATTGCGCCATCGCGTTGTCCGGAGGCACGACCCCCCGCCCGGTGTACGCCGCGCTCGCGGCGCCGGACCTGGCAGGCGGGATCGCCTGGAACCGGGTCGATGTCTATTTCGGCGACGAGCGCGCCGTTCCACGCGACGACGCCGAGAGCAACTACCGGATGGCGATGGAGGCCCTGCTGACGCATGTCGCGATTCCGGAGGCGTGCGTTCACCGCATCGAGGGCGAACGCCGCGATCTGGACGCGGCCGCCGCCGACTACGGCCGCGAGCTCCCCGCCGCGCTCGATGTGCTCGTCCTGGGCATGGGTTCGGACGGGCACACGGCGTCCCTGTTCCCGGGCTCACCTGCGGTTCTCGAGCGACGGCGCCGCGTGATGCTCGTGGAGAGCCCGAAGCCGCCACGCCAGCGGATCACGATCACACCGCCCGTCATCGCCGCAGCCCGACAGGTGGTGGTGCTGGTGACGGGACGAGACAAGGCGCCGGCGGTCGCCCGAGCGCTCGACGGCGACGCCCCCTCCCCGAGCGAGGTCCCGGCGGTCCTCGCCCGCGACGGCGTGTGGTTTCTCGACCCCCTTGCGGCGGCGCAACTGCCGCGGCCCGTGCCATGAACGTACTCGCCGGTGACGTGGGTGGGACGAACGCGCGACTCGCGCTCGTTGACGTGGTGGACGGCCGGGCCACCATTCAAGAACAGCGAACCTACCGGAGCCAGGCGTACTCGGGACTCGCCCCGATCGTGCGGACCTTCGTCACGGAGGTGGGCTTACGACCGGAGCGGGCGTGCATCGGGGTGCCGTGCCCCGCCACGGAGGAGGAATGCGTGGCCCCGAACCTCCCGTGGAAAGTCGACGCGGACGCGGTCGCCGCCGACATCGGGATCGCGTCGAGCGCCCTCATTAACGACTTCACCGCGATCGGCCACGGCATTGCGTTCCTGCGCGCCGAGGATCTCGAGACGCTGCAGGCCGGCGAGCCCAAAGCGCGCGCGCCCATCGGAGTGATCGGCGCCGGGACCGGCCTGGGTGTGGGGTTTCTCACCTGGCGGGGCGATCACTACGAGGTCCACGGCTCGGAAGGCGGCCACGTAGGCTTTTCGCCGCGTGGCGAGCGGCAGGCGGGCGTCGCCCGGTCCCTGGAGCGCCAATATGGTCGCGTGTCGCGGGAGCGCGTGCTTTCGGGGCCGGGGATCATCGCGACCTATCGCTACCTCGCCACCACCGGGGATGCCCCCGAGAACCCGGCGGTCCGCGATGAATTGGAGCGGCACGATCCGGCCGCGGTCATCTTTCGACATGCGCTCGCCGGGACCGACGCGTTATGCCGGCACACGCTCGACGCCTTCGTGGATGGACTGGGAGCTGCGGCGGGCGACCTGGCCCTCAGCGTGCTCGCGAGCGCTGGTGTCTACGTCGGAGGTGGCATTGCCCCGCGGATCGTCGCGCATTTGCGCAAGGGCGCGTTCCTCCGGGCCTTCCGCGACAAGGGCCGGATGTCGGGGTACCTCGCGCGCGTGCCGCTGCATGTAATCGTTAACCCGCACGTCGCGCTGCTGGGCGCGGCAGCCGTAGCGGCAAGGCTCCCGTGAAAACGCGCATGCAGGCCCTGCTCGACCTCGGGCAGAGCGTCTGGCTCGACTACCTCCGGCGCGGCATGCTGCAGTCCGGCGAGCTGCAGCGAATGATCGACGATGGGCTGCGCGGTATGACGTCCAACCCGACGATCTTCGAGCACGCGATCGGCGGCAGCACCGATTACGACCATGCGCTCTCGCGGGTCGCCGCGTCGCCCCGAACCGATCGAGAGATCTTCGAACTCTTGGCCGTGGAAGACGTGCGCACCGCCGCGGATGCCTTTCGCCCGGTCTATGACGCGTCCCAAGGGGCCGACGGATTCGTCTCGCTCGAAGTGTCGCCGACCCTCGCGCGTGACACCGCGGGCACGATCGGAGAGGCCCGGCGACTGTGGGCCGCGGTCGACCGGCCGAACGTGATGATCAAGGTGCCCGGGACGCGCGAGGGATGGCCGGCGATCGAGCGCCTCCTGACCGACGGCATAAACGTCAATATCACGCTGCTGTTCTCGCTCGAGCACTACCGGCAGGTCGCCGAGGCGTATGTGCGGGCCCTCGAAGCGCGGCGCAAAGCCGGGCAGGCGATCGACCGGATCGCATCGGTCGCGTCGTTCTTCGTGAGTCGCGTCGATACGGAAGTAGACCGGCGTCTCGACGCGCAGGGCGGGGGACCCTCGCGCCTGCGCGGCAGGATCGCGATTGCGAACGCGCAACTTGCCTACGCCTGGTTCCGCGAGTTGCTGCAAGGGCGGCAGTGGCGGTCGCTCGCGGCGGCGGGGGCGAAGCCCCAGCGCTTGCTGTGGGCCAGCACCGGCACCAAGGACCCAGCCTATTCGGATGTCCTCTACGTGGATTCGCTGATCGGCGCGGACACGATAAACACGTTACCGCCGCAGACGCTCCAGCTGTTCGAAGACCACGGCACCGTGCGAGAAGCCCTTCCCGGCGACGCCGCGGACGCGCAGCGCGTCATGGATGACCTCCGGGCGGCCGCGATCGACTTCGGGGACGTCGCTCGCGTGCTCGAAGGGGAGGGGATCGAGAAGTTCGCCCACTCCTTCGAGACGCTGCTTGGCGTGATCGCCGCGAAGCGCAAGACGCTCGTGGCGGCGGCACCGCCGCGGCACTCCGCCGAGCTGCGGGCGTTCGACCAGGCCGTGGCGCAGCGGCTCGCCGAGCTGGAGGACGCCGACGTGCCCAAGCGGATTTGGAGCCGCGACCCGACCGTCTGGAAGGCTGACCCCGCCACACCCGAGATCAGCGATCGGCTGGGTTGGCTCAACGTGGGCAAGATGATGGCGCAGCAAGTCAAAGCATTGGCGGCGTTCGCCGAGGAGATACGACAGAAGTTCGACCGCGTCGTGCTGTGTGGCATGGGGGGCTCGAGTCTGGCGCCGGAGGTGCTGTGGCGCACGTTCGGCCGCAAGCCGGGCTACCCGGCGCTCGCGGTGCTCGACAGCACCGACCCGCGTGCCGTGATCGCCGCGCTCGGAGGCGAGGACATCACGCGCACGCTGTTCCTCATTTCGAGCAAGTCCGGGACGACGCAGGAGACCGACTGCCTGTACCGCCACTTCTGGGAGCAAACGCGCGGCCGGGGCGCACAGTTCGTCGCCATTACCGACCCCGATACACCGCTCGCTCGGCTCGCGGGGGAGCGAGGATTTCGCCGCACCTTCCTGAACCCCACGGACATCGGCGGTCGCTATTCCGCGCTGTCCTATTTCGGGCTCGTCCCGGCGGCCCTGATCGGCATCGACGCGGGCCAGCTGCTGCACCGGGCGCATCGCATGGCCGAGGCGTGCGCCGCGTGGGTTCCGGCAGGCCAGAACCCCGCCGCGTGGCTCGGGGCCATTCTCGCGGAAGCCGCACTGGCGGGCCGCAACAAGACCACGTTCGTCCTGTCGCGGGGGATCGGGAGCTTCGGGCTGTGGGTCGAGCAGTTGATCGCGGAGAGCACCGGCAAGGAGGGGAAGGGGATCCTGCCCGTCGCCGCAGAGCCGTTGGGCCCGCCCGAGGTGTACGGGCGCGACCGTGTCTTCGTATCGCTCACGCTTACGGGTGAGGAGGACGATCCGACCGAGGCAGGGCTTCACGCCCTCATGGCCGCCGGACACCCCGTGGTCCGGCTGTCGCTCGAGGACCGATACGATCTCGGCCAGGAGTTTTTCCGCTGGGAGTTCGCAACCGCCGTCGCGGGGGCAATCATGGGCATCAATGCGTTCGACCAACCCAACGTCGCCGAGAGCAAGCAAAACACGAAGGACGTGCTCGCCGGCCATCAGCCCCCAACGGCCCCCGTCACGGCCACCGAGCTCGACCGATTCCTGACCGCGGTTCGACCGGGCGACTATCTCGCCTTCATGGCGTACCTGCCGCCGACGCCGCACAACGATCGACGCCTGGCGGCCGCCCGCGGAAAGTTGCGCGACCGACTCAAGGTCGCCACGACGCTCGGCTACGGCCCGCGGTTCCTGCATTCCACCGGGCAGTTACACAAGGGCGGCCCCCCGATCGGTCATTTCCTGCAAATCACCGAGCGGCCGGACCAGGATGTTCCCATCCCCGGCATGCCGTACGCCTTCGGCCAATTAGAGGCGGCGCAGGCGGAAGGCGACTTGCGCGCGCTGCGGGCGCGCGGTCGCCCGGCGGTCCGGATCGACGGCCTCGGGCTGTTGGAGCGATGAGCATCACGCACGTCTTCTTCGATGTGGGGGGAGTCCTTGGCACGAACGGCTGGGACCAGCACCATCGCGCGGCCGCGGCTGAAGCGTTCGGCCTGGACGCCGCCGAGCTCCACAAGCGACACGAGGAGGCGGTCACGGTGTGGGAAACCGGCGGGATGTCGCTGGACGAGTATCTCGATCACACCGTGTTCTTCCGCGCGCGCCCGTTCAGTCGCGAGGACTTTCGCGCGTTCATGTTGAGTCAAAGTGTCGCGTTCCCGGAGACGATCGCCGTAGCACGCGATCTCGCCCGGACGGGGCGCTACCGGATGATGACGATCAACAACGAATCGGCCGAGCTGAACGCGTACCGGTTACACGTATTCGGCCTGCGGGGCATCTTCGACGCGTTCTTCACGTCGTGCTGGGTGGGCGTCCTCAAGCCCTCGCGGCAGATCTACGAGCGTGCCCTGGTGATGTCGCAAGCCGAGCCGTCGGCGGCCGCATTCATCGACGATCGCGAGCACAACCTCGAGACCGCACGGGAGCTCGGCATGCACACGATTCTGTATCACGACGCCCCACAATTGCGCCGGGATCTCACGGCGCTGGCCGTGGCCATCTGAAGGAGGAGCGGCAATGCAACTGGCGATGATCGGGTTGGGCCGCATGGGCGGCAACATGGTGCGGCGGCTGCTCCAAGGGGGACACGAGGTCGTGGTCTACGACCGCAGTTCCGAAGCGATCCAGGCGCACGTGCAGCTTGGCGCGAAGGGCGCGCGCGACCTCGCCGATGTCTGCAGGCAGCTCACCGGCCGACGCGTCGCCTGGGTGATGGTGCCGTCCGGACAGGCCGTGGAGAGCACGATCGAGCAGCTCGTGCCCCATCTCACCCGCGGGGACATCGTGATCGATGGAGGCAACTCGAACTTCCGCGATTCGATGCGACGCGCGAAGGCGCTCGAGGCGAAGGGCATCGAGTTCGTCGACGCCGGGACGAGCGGGGGCATTTGGGGCCTCACGGTCGGCTACTGCCTGATGATCGGCGCGTCCACGACGGCCTTCCGCCACTGCGAGCCGATCTTCAAGACGCTGGCGCCGCCGGAGGGCTACGCGCACGTCGGGCCTGCCGGTGCCGGCCACTACGTGAAGATGGTGCACAACGGCATCGAGTACGGGATGCTGCAAGCCTATGCGGAAGGTTACGAGATCCTGCATGCCTCGAAGGACTTCAAGCTCAATCTGTGCAACATCGCCAACCTGTGGAACCACGGGAGCGTGGTGCGCTCCTGGCTCAACGAGCTGGCCGCACGGGCCTTCGAAAAAGACGCCGATCTCACGACGATCAAGGGGTTCGTAGAGGATTCGGGCGAGGGCCGCTGGACGGTGGAAGAAGCGATGCACCTCGACGTCCCGGCCCCCGTGATCACGCTGTCCCTGTTGACCCGCTTCCGGTCGCGGCAGGCGGAGTCGTTCGGCGCCAAGGTGATCGCGGCGCTCCGCAACGAGTTCGGCGGTCACGCGGTGAAGTCGGCATGAGCCCGCGGCTCTCCGTGGCCGCACGCATCGCCGACGCGTTGCGTCCGGCGGCGTTCGCGACGAAGACGGCGGAGCCGTGCACGCTCGTCATCTTCGGCGCTGGAGGCGACCTCACACGCCGCAAGCTGCTCCCCGCGCTGTACCACCTGCGGCAGGACGGCCTCCTCCCGCCCAGCTTCGCCGTGATCGGCGTCGCGCGAGAGCGACTCGACGACACGTCGTTCCGGGCGGCGATGCGACAGGCGTTGGACGAGTTCGCGGGCGACGGCGGCAAGCCTGAGGTCGCGCACAGCCTCTGCGAGCGCCTGTTCTATGTGCCCGGGGACTTGGACGACGCGCAGACCTACGCCGCGCTCCGAACGCGGCTGGAGGCTGTGGACGGGGACGGCTCGCGCCCCGCGGGACGGGGTCGCCTGTTCTACTTGGCGATCCCGCCCAGCGTGTACCCGGAGGTAATCCGTCACCTCCACGGGAGCGGCGTTGCGCCCCAGGAGCGGGATCCCAGGGCACCTTCGTGGGTGCGGGTGATCATCGAGAAGCCGTTCGGGCACAGCCTCGAGAGCGCGCGTGCGTTGAACGCCGTGGTACGCCAGGCCTTCGCCGAGCATCAGGTCTATCGCATCGATCACTATCTCGGCAAGGAGACCGTCCAGAACCTGCTGGTGTTCCGGTTCGCCAACTCGATCTTCGAGCCGTTATGGAACCGCCAGCACGTGCACCACGTGCAGATCACCGCGGCCGAGAGCGTGGGGGTCGAGCATCGGGGGCGCTACTACGAGGAAGCCGGCGTGGTGCGCGACATGTTCCAGAACCACCTCTTGCAGCTGCTCTCGCTCATGGCGATGGAGCCGCCGATCAGATTCAGCGCCGATGCCGTGCGCGATGAAAAAGTGAAGGTGTTGCGCGCGATCCGTCCCATCACGCCCCCCGAGATGCACGATTACCTGGTGCGGGGACAATACGGTGCGGGGACGCTCGACGGCCATGCCGTCCCGGGGTACCGCCAGGAGCCGGACGTCGCACCGGACTCGGGCACGGCTACCTACGCGGTCGCGCGCTTCATGGTCGACAATTGGCGCTGGCAGGACGTGCCGTTCTACCTGCGCTCCGGCAAACGCATGCCGCGACGCGCGACGGAGATCGCGATTCAGTTTCGGCAGCCGCCGCACCTCATGTTCCCACTGCCGCCCGGGGGACAGCTCGAGCCCAATGTGCTCGCCATCCGGGTCCAGCCGGACGAAGGCATCTCGCTGCGCTTCGAGGTCAAGGTGCCGGGCGTGGACGTGCGCATGGTGTCGGTCGACATGGACTTCGGCTACCACCAGGCGTTCGGCGAGGCCGGGCACGAAGCGTACGAAACGCTACTCCTCGATTGTATGCTCGGCGATGCGACCTTGTTCACCCGGTCGGACGAGGTCGAGGCGGCATGGTCGGTGGTGGATCCCATCATCGAGCACTGGGAGCGCAAACGACCCGACCACTTTCCCAATTATGCCGCCGGCAGTTGGGGCCCCGAGGTCGCCGACGAGTTCATCGCGGGAATGGGGGCGAAATGGCGCGAGCCGTGATGTGACCGCGGTCCCCTAGCGGACCCGAACACCGCGGTTCAGTTTGATACACTGTCCCTCGCCGCAGGGATCCCGGGTGCGCGCTATGTGGAATTCAAGGACGCGTCGCACGGCCTCCCCATCCAGTCTCCCGATCGGGTGAACGCGATGCTGCTCGAGCACTTCGCGACATGAGTCCGGTGCGTCATGTCTCGTCACCGCGGGCACTCACCCAGACGTCGCCGGGCGAGCGTCCGCCGGGCGCATGGCGCTATTCCTCGCACCTCGCGCTCGTGTTGCCGGGGGGCGGCGCGCGCGGCGCCTATCAGGTGGGGGTATTGGCCGGGTTGGCGGAGCGGCTACCCGGCCTCGAGTTCCCGATTCTATCGGGGATGTCGGTAGGCGCGATCAACACGTTCTATCTTGCCGCGCACCCGGGCCCGCTACAAGACGCCGTCGCGGGGCTTCGGGAGCAATGGGACCGCCTGACGAGCGACGAGGTATATCGGGTACGGCCGGTCCGACTCGCCCGCTCAATGCTCCGCTGGATGTGGCAGGGTGCCACCGGTCGACGCCGTGGTCCGGCCGCCGTGCAGGGGCTCGCCGACACGCAGCCGCTGCGCGCCTTCCTGACGCAGTGCATTGATCCGAGAGGCATCGCGGCCAACATCGCCTATGGGCGACTGCGCTCCGTGGCGCTGAGCGCCATGTCGTACACGACAGGGCATCCGGTCACCTTCGTGCAGGGCTCCTCCGAGACTCCCACCTGGGACGGAGCGCACGGCAGCGCCCTGCCGACGTCCCTCACGGTCGATCATGTCATGGCGTCGGCGGCCATCCCCATCGTTTTCCCCGCCGTGCGCATCGGCGCCCAGTTTTACGGCGACGGCAGCATTCGCCAGACGGCGCCGTTGGCGCCCGCGCTCAGCCTCGGCGCGCGGGCCGTCGTCGCCATCGGTCTGACGACGGCCCGTAACACGGCGTCGCCCGCACGCCCCGGCGACTACCCGAGCGCGGCGCAGGCACTGGGCTTGTTGTTCGACGCCGTCTTCCTCGACGCGCTCGAGGCCGATGCCGAGCGGCTCGACCGAGTCAACCTGCTGCTCGCGTCGTTGCCGCCGGGCGGTCCCGCACCGGATGGGTTGCGACCCGTGGAGCTACTACTGCTGCACCCGACGCGCGATCTGGCCGATCTCGCTGCCGGGCAGGGCCAGTTGCTGCCACCCAGAGTGCGCCGGATCGTCCGCGCGCTCGGCGGGCAGCGGGACGCCGCCTCGGATTTCCTCGGGTTCCTCCTGTTTCACCCGATCCACACGTCGCGCCTTGTGGAGGCGGGATACGACGATGTCCGCGCGCAATGGCCGACCATCGAGCGGTTCTTCGAGAGGCTCGAGCGGGCGGCCAACGCGTAGGAAAGGAGCCCTACCTATGGATACGGACGTCCTCGTCGTCGGAGCCGGCCCCACCGGGCTGATGCTCGCGAACCAGCTCGCCCGACGTGGCGTGCGTGTACGGATCATCGACCAGCACGCCGGTCCGGCGCGCGAGTCGAGGGCGCTGGGCGTGCAAGCACGCACGCTCGAGATCTACTCGCACTTGGGGCTGGCCGACCAGGCAGTCGCCCTCGGCAAACGCGCCGACGGCGCCGTGCTCTGGGCAGAGGGCCGGCGAGCCGCGCGCGTTCCGTTGGGGGACATCGGGCGGGATGTCAGCCCGTATCCCTACCTCCTGGTCCTGGGGCAAGACGACAACGAACGCTTGCTGGGAGACGCGCTGCGCGCCCGCGGCCTCGCCGTACAATGGAACACCGAGCTGGTGGGCCTCGCGCAGGACACCGACCACGTGACGGCAACGCTCAAGAACCCGGACGGTTCGAAAAGCGAGGTCATGGTCCCCTGGCTCGCCGGCTGCGATGGGGCGCGCAGCACGGTGCGCGAGCTCAGTGGGATCCCTTTCGAGGGCGCGCCCTATCAACACGTGTTCTTCGTCGCCGATGTCCAGATGACGGGATCGATGGCCCCCGACATCCTCAATGTGTATCTGTGGCGCCGCGGATTTCACCTGGTCTTCCCGATGCGCGGGACTGATCATTGGCGGATCGTCGGCATCCTGCCTCCCCACCTGCGGGGGCAGGACGACCTGACGTTCGAGGAAACCATTCCAACCCTGCGGCACGACGTGGGGACCGAGCTTTCGTTCCAGGCGTGCAACTGGTTTTCCACCTACCGCATTCATCACCGACGCGCCGCCCGGTTTCACGACCGGCGCTGCTTCCTGCTGGGGGACGCAGCGCACGTCCATAGTCCGGTGGGCGGGCAGGGCATGAATACCGGGCTGCAGGATGCGTACAATCTGGCGTGGAAGCTCGCCCTCGTCGTATCGGGGCGTGCTGGGGCCGCGCTGGTCCATTCCTACGAAGACGAGCGCCTCCCCGTCGCCAACCACCTGCTGAAGCGCACGGACCGGCTGTTCTCGATCGTGGTCTCCGACAGCTGGCTGGTCGGGCTGATCCGCACGCGCGTCATGCCGAAGATCATGGGGCTGGCCCTCCGCACCGCCGCCGTGCAACGGATCGCCTTTCGCACCATCTCTCAGACGGGTATTCGCTACCGCCGCAGTCCTCTATCGGAAGAACTGGCTGACCTGCCAGAGGACGGCCCGCACGCCGGCGATCGTTTCCCGTGGCTGCGGCTCAAGTTTGCGTCGAGCGGGCCCGCTGAGGACCTGTTCGAAAAGCTCGACGACACGCGGTTCAATCTGCTCGTGATCGGGCAACGCGCGCCTGCGGGTGGAATCTCGGAACTCGGTGAGTTGTTGCGCGTGCACGAGGTTCCGAGCGATTCCACCAACGACCGGGAGCTGGCGCGCGTCCGGATTCCACGGCCCTCCTTTTACCTACTGCGTCCCGACGGCCACGTCGGGCTCGCCGGGGCGCAGCTGGATGCCGCTGCCGCTAGTCGTTACGTCTCAGAGCGCCTGCGGTTTGGTTGAAAAAGTCGTTATAGGCAACTAGCTTACGTCGTCGGGGGCGACAGGCTTCGACGGGTTTGGCGAGGATATCGCTGCGTGCCCAGGTTGTCAGTCACCTGGTAAAACCACTGGCACAATTCATAACTGCCAATTCAAACCTGGCACTGGCTGCGTAAGCTTCGGCTTCACGCACCTGCGTGAGTGGCAGCCCGCCTGAGGCGGCGCTCACGTATCGCAAAATCGGGCTGGCGTGACCTGGGGCCCGAACGGGTCATGTAAGAGGTTCTAAGGGCTTGTTGCTGCCGCGGCCGGCGAGGCGCCGCGGTGGTGAGACCACAAGCCTCGTCTACGCACGTAGTGGCGGTTTCGGAGTCATTCTCGGACCGGGGTTCGATTCCCCGCGCCTCCATTGAGCAAAAAGCAGGTTGGGGAGGTTCTGGAGGTTGGAGGAGGATGGTGGAGGTAGCACCGGAGTGACCTCCACCATCCTCCCCCAACCTTCACCATCCTCCACAAACTGCCTTTCGTCACACCGTCGCTCTCGTCCGGTTAATCACCCCCTGCTCCTCGAGCGCCGCCTGGGCCGCGGCGAGACGGGCGATGGGCACACGGAACGGCGAGCAGGACACGTAGTTCATGCCTACATGGTGACAGAACTTCACGGACGCGGGCTCGCCGCCGTGCTCCCCGCAGATGCCGATCTTCAACTCGGCCCGGGTTCCCCGGCCGAGCCGGACCGCCAGCTCGATGAGCTTGCCGACGCCCTCCTGATCGAGCACCTGGAACGGGTCGTCCCTCAGGATGCCGTGCTCCACGTAGAACGGGAGGAAGCGGCCGGCGTCGTCGCGCGAGAGGCCGAAGGTGGTCTGCGTGAGGTCGTTCGTTCCGAAGGAGAAAAACTCGGCGTCCTTGGCGATCTCGTCGGCGGTGAGCGCGGCGCGCGGCAACTCGATCATGGTCCCGACCAGATACGGCACCGCCCGCCCCTCGGCCTGGAACACCTCGCGCGCCACGCGGCGCACGATCTCGGTCTGGCGACGCAGCTCCTCGACCAGCGCCACGAGGGGGATCATCACCTCGACCGTCACCTGCTTACCGCGACTCACCACCCGGCACGCCGCCTCGAAAATCGCCCGCGCCTGCATTTCGGTGATTTCAGGATACGTAATCCCCAGCCGGCAGCCGCGATGCCCGAGCATCGGGTTTGCTTCGATCAGCGAGGCGACGAGCCGCTCCAACCGGACCGCGGGCAGCTTCATGGCGCGCGCGAGCGCACCGACCTCGTCCTTCCCGTGCGGCAGGAACTCGTGCAGCGGCGGATCGAGCAGCCGGATCGTGACCGGGTAGCCGGCCATCGCTTCGAACATCCCCTCGAAGTCCCCGCGCTGCATCGGGAGCAGCTTTTCGAGCGCGCGGCGACGGCCCGCCTCATCCGGCGCCACGATCATCTCGCGCATCGCCGTGATGCGATCGCCTTCGAAGAACATGTGCTCCGTGCGGCACAGCCCGATCCCCTCGGCGCCGAACTCCCGAGCCCGCTTCGCGTCGGCCGGGGTGTCGGCGTTGGCGCGCACCCGCAGCCGGCGGTGTTCGTCGGCCCAAGCCATCAGCTTGGTGTAGTGGCTGCCCAGCTTCGGCTCCACCAGTTTGACGGCACCAAGCAACACCCGACCGGTAGTCCCGTCTACGGTGATGAGCTGACCCCACTTGACGACGCGGCCGTTGGCGTGCAGCCGGCCCGCGGCGGGGTCCACCTCGATGTCCTTTGCTCCCACGACGCAGGTCTTGCCCATCCCCCGAGCTACCACGGCCGCGTGGCTCGTCATACCGCCACGTGCGGTGAGCACCGCCTGCGCCGCCACGATCCCGTGAAAATCCTCGGGGGAGGTCTCTGGCCGGATGAGGATGACTTTGCGGCCCTCATGGGCCAACGCCTCCGCTTCGTCCGCGTCGAACACCGCCTCGCCCGTCGCCGCCCCGGGCGAGGCCGGGAGACCCTTCGCCACCAGGGTGACGGACGCCCGCGGGTCGACCATCGGATGGAACAGCTGGTCCAGGTCCTGGGGTGGGACGCGCTGCACCGCCTCGCCCGGCGTGATGAGCCCCTCCTCCACCATTTCCACGGCAGTCCGCACCGCCGCGAGCCCGGCACGCTGAGCGCGGCGTGTCTGTAGCAGATACAGCTTGCCGTGCTCGAAGGTGAACTCGATGTCCTGGACGTCCCGGAAGTGGCGCTCGAGCTTTGTTGCGATCCGCTGGAGCTCGCGGTACACCTTGGCGAGCTTGCCACGCTTGAGCGTGGAGATCGACTCGGGGGTTCGGGCGCCCGAGACGACGTCCTCACCCTGCGCGTTGGTGAGCACGTCGCCGTTGAGCACCGCCTCGCCCGTGCTGCAGTCGCGCGTGAAGGCGACGCCGGTCCCGGAATCGTCCCCCATGTTGCCGTAGACCATCGCGACCACGTTCACCGCGGTACCCAGATCGTCGGGGATGCCGTGCACCCGGCGGTAATCCACGGCCCGGCGCGTGCGCCAGCTCTTGAAGACCGCCGCGATCGCCCCCCACAGCTGGACCGTGGGATCCTCGGGGAAGGGAAGTCCGGTCTTCGACTGGATGATGGACTTGAACTCGCGCGCCAGGGCTTTCAGGTCGTCGGCGGGGAGGTCGATGTCCCGCTGCGCCTTGCGGCGGCGCTTGAACTCGTCCAGCACCTCCGTGAACGGCTCCTTGCCGAGATCGAACACCACGTCGCCGTACATCTGGACGAAGCGGCGGTAGGAATCGTAGGCGAACCGAGGGTTCTTCGAGCCCGCGATGAGGCCCTGCACGGTCTCGTCGTTCAGGCCCAGGTTGAGAATGGTCTCCATCATGCCGGGCATCGACACCGCGGCACCCGAGCGCACCGAGACGAGCAGCGGATCACGCGCGTCGCCGAATCGCTTTTTGGACGCGCGCTCCAGCTGCTTCAGCTGGCGATCGACTTCCTCACGGAGATCATCGGGGAAGGTGCCCTGTTCGAGGTAGGCGATGCAGAGCTTGGCGGAGATGGTGAACCCGGGAGGGACGGGAAGGCCCAGGTTCGCCATTTCGGCGAGGCCGGCCCCCTTGCCGCCCAGGATGTCGCGCATCGCCGCCGAGCCGTCGGCGCGGCCGTCGCCGAACGAATACACCCACCGCTCGAGCGCCGGCACGGCGGATCAACTGGGGATCGCGGCGAGGAGCGGGGCGGCGTTGCGGGCCCGCTCGAGATCCTCGGGGATATCCGTCGGGTAATCGCCCGAGAAGCAGGCGTGACAGAAGTCGGCCGGATCGCCGCCGGCGGCCCGCAGCATGCCGTCCAACGAGAGATAGCCGAGCGAGTCCACGCCGAGGTGATCGCGGATCTGTGCGACGCTGTTGCTCGCCCCAATCAGCTCGTTCCTGCTGGGCGTGTCGATCCCGTAATAGCACGGCCCGGTGATGGGCGGCGAAGCGACGCGGAAATGCACCTCGGCCGCACCCGCCTGGCGGATCAACTGAACCAACGCCCGGCTGGTGGTGCCGCGGACGATCGAGTCGTCCACCACCACGACCTTCTTTCCCAGAAGCACTTCCCGGACGGGATTGAACTTGATCTTGACCTTCGCCATGCGACCGGCCTGGGCGGGATGGATGAACGTGCGCCCGACGTAGTGATTGCGGATGAGCGCGTGCTCGAGCTTGACTCCCGACTCCTCGGAGAACCCGAGTGCCATGGCGTTAGAGGAGTCCGGCACGGAGAAGACGCAGTCCGCGCCCGGCGCCGGGTGCTCGCGGGCGAGCTCGTGCCCCAGCGCCCGGCGTACCCGGTCTACCGAGCGATGGAACACCGTGCTGTCGGGACGCGAGAAGTACACGAGCTCGAACACGCAGCGGCGTCGCGGCTGCGCCGCCAGACGAGGCAGCTGATCCACCTCCTCACCCTGGATGCGAACGAAGTCCCCCGGCTCGAGCTCCCGCACCAGCGTCGCGCCGGTGATGTCGAGCGCGCACGTTTCGGACGCCACCACCCAGCCCCGCCCCAGGCGACCGAGCACCAGCGGCCGAAAGCCCCGCGGGTCGACGATGGCGTACAGGGTACGGCCGACGGTAATGAGGAGCGAGTAGGCGCCCTCCACCCGCTCGAGCGCGTCCAGCAGCTGGTCTTCCGGCTCCCGCGCCTCGGAGCGGGCGATCAGGTGCACCAGCACCTCGCTGTCCGAGGAGCTTTGGAACAGCGAGCCCTTGGCGACCAGATCGGACCGCAGCTGCACCGCGTTCGTCAGGTTCCCGTTGTGCGCGAGTGCCAGGGGCCCTTCGCGGTAGCGGGCGAGCATCGGTTGAGCGTTGGCGAGGACGGAGGTGCCGGCGGTCGAGTACCGGGTGTGGCCGATCGCGACGTCGCCAGGCAGATCGCTCAGGACTCGCTCATTGAAGATGTCCGAGACGAGCCCCATGCCGCGATGGGATCGGGCCACGCCTTCCCCATCCACAGCCACCATTCCCCCGGACTCCTGCCCCCGATGCTGCAGGCTGTAGAGACCGAGGTAGGCGACGCGGGCTGCGTCGGGAACGCCGGTGACGCCGATGATGCCGCACATTTTGCCGTCAATCTCCCATGCGTCGGGATACGCTCGAGAAATATACCTGTCTGAGACGGTCGACGGGGTGCTCGACGGTCGCGTCACGTAACCGGAGGCGAACCGCGCCGCCGCGCTCGGCCACCGTCCCCAGTCGCTGCGCGGGCACACCCAGCTCCTGCGCCAGCGCCAGCGCGGCCGTCGCGCGCTCGGGCTGGCACGTCACGACGGCGCGACCGTGAGATTCGCTGAACAGGAGATCGACAGCCGCCAGCCGCAAGGCGTAAGCCGTAAGGTCGATGTCCAGACCGAATCCTGTCTCATCGTACGGACCACCCATGGCCACTTCAGCCAGCGCGACGCCGATACCACCCTGCGAGCAATCGTGCGCGGACCGGAGCAGGCCGCGCTCCGCCGCGGCGACGAGGTAATCCACGAGCCGCCGCTCGGCCGCCAGATCCACGCGCGGCGGCTGTCCGCCCACGAAGCCGTGCAGCGCCTCCCACAGCTGCGACGCGCCCAGCTCGGCCCGCGTCTCGCCCAGTACGAACACGACGTCGCCCGCCGCGCGCGCGTGGCTCGGCACCGCGCGGTCGGCGCGGGCCAGGAGGCCGACCATCCCCACTACCGGCGTGGGATCCACCGCGCCCGCCGGGCTCTCGTTGTAGAAGGAGACGTTCCCGCCCGTTACCGGTGTGTCGAGCGCCCGGCACGCCTCGGCGATGCCGCGACAGCTCTCTTTGAACTGGTAAAAGACGGACGGCCGCTCGGGACTCCCGAAGTTCAGGCAATCGGTGATCCCCAACGGCCGGGCGCCCGTGCACGCAATGTTGCGGGCCGCCTCCGCCACGGCCGCCTTGCCGCCCTCGTACGGGTCGAGCAGGACGTAGCGGTTGTTGCAATCCACTGTGACCGCAAGACCGAAGTCAGCGTCGCGGATCCGAATCACGCCGGCGTCGCCCCCCGGGCCAATCACGGTGCCTGCTTGGACCGTCGAGTCGTACTGCTCGTAGACCCAATGCTTCGACGCGATGGGAGGGTGGTCCAGGAGTGTGAGGAGCACCTCAGAGGGAGCCGGGAGCGGGGAGCGGGGAGCGGGACGCTCCGCGCGCAGTCTGACGATCGCTTCGTCCTCGCGTGCTTCGGGCGTGTACACCGGACAGTCTTCGATGAGCCGCTGCCCGGGAATCTCGACCACCACCTGGTCGCCCCACGTGGCGCGGTACATCCCATCGTCCGTCACGCGACCGATCGGCGTGGCCGTGAGATCCCACTTCTCGGCGATCGCCTGAACCTGTGCGATGCGGTCGGGCTGCGCCACCACCAGCATGCGCTCTTGCGACTCGGACAGGAGGATCTCGTAGGGCGTCATGCCCGGCTCGCGCGTGGGTACGAGCGACAGATCGAGCTCCACCCCGACGCCGCCCTTGGCGGCCATCTCAGCGGAGGACGACGTGAGCCCGGCGGCGCCCATGTCCTGGATGGCAACGATGTGGCCCGACGCGATCAAGGCGAGACTGGCCTCGAGCAGCAGCTTCTCGGTGAACGGATCGCCCACCTGGACCTGGGGCCTGCGTCGCTCGCTCTCGAGCGTCAGCTCCTCGGAGGCGAACGAGGCGCCGTGGATGCCGTCGCGGCCCGTGCGCGAGCCCACGACCAGCACTACGTTGCCGACGCCGTGGGCGGCCGCCTTGATCAGGTTCCGTTCCTTGAGGAGGCCCACGCACATCGCGTTAACGAGGGGGTTGCCGCTGTAGCTCGGGCCGAAGTCGACCTCGCCCCCCAGCGTCGGAACGCCCACGCAGTTGCCGTAGTCGCCCACGCCCTTCACCACACCGGCGCAGAGGTAGCGGTTGCGCGCCTGGTCCAGCGGGCCGAAGCGGAGGCTGTTGAGAACCGCCACGGGCCGGGCGCCCATGGTGAACACGTCCCGCAGGATCCCTCCCACCCCCGTAGCCGCCCCCTGATAAGGCTCGACGGCCGATGGATGGTTGTGGGACTCGACCTTGAAGGCCACCGCCCAGCCGGCGGGCAGCCGCAGCACGCCCGCGTTCTCTCCCGGCCCCTGCACGACCTGGGCACCCGTGGTGGGGAATGTCTTCAGGACGGGGCGCGAGTGCTTGTAGGAGCAATGCTCGCTCCACAAAGCGGAAAACACGCCCAGCTCCGCAAAGGTGGGCGTGCGCCCGAGCAGCGTCGTGATCCGCTCGTATTCCGGGTCGGTGAGATTGTGTTCGCGGACCAGCTGCGGCGTGATCGCGGGATCGCCCGGGAACGGCGTCGGGGCGATCCGCATCACCGGTCGGACACCTTCGCTCCGGAGACGCCCCGCAGCAGGGCGCGGAACACGCGCCCCATGATGTTCGGCTCCGGATGCGCGAGCACGCTTTGCGCCTCGCCCGCGTCGAACCACATCCCGTGGCAGTGCGTGCATTGATCGATCTGGATACCGTGCCACTCTCCGGTGATCAGATCGTAGCCGCACTTCGGACACTTCATGTAGTGAGAGCGACGCTCGTTTTCCGCGGCGGTCTTCTGGACGGCGGCGCGCTGCTGGCGGAGCAGCTCGGCGTCGCGTTTGGCGAAGTATTCCTCCTCGTTTCTGCTGGGCTTGTCGGGCATCAGCCTCAAGGTGTCGAAGGGGTTTTCACCGTGAGCGTGTCGCCGCCCGGACGCACCGGCCCGTGCGGTGGTGTCGCAAAGGGCGAGGACGACTGCCCGCTGTAGCCGTGGCCCGGCCAGCGCAGCACCGCGTCCACGACCTGCCCCTTCTGGAGGAACACCACATCGGCGGTGCCGCAGGAGTATTCGCAGCCATTCGGGTAGTAGAGGAAGGTCATGTCGCCCTGGCGCCGCACGGCGATCGGCGGCCCCCACAGCGAGTAGATCTCCCGCTCACCCATGCCCGGAGCGATCGTGCCGGTGTCCGACGAGTTGTACGGGACGTCGCGCGTGGGGAGCGGTACAGCAGGTGCCTGCCGCGCCGGTTTCTTGGGCGGGGCGGGGGGCTTAGCGCCGACATCCGGCGCCGGTGCGGCGCGCTGCGTGTCCGGCAGCGCCGGCGCCGGCTGCCCCGGTTTCGCCCGCTGGCGCGCCGCCGCGATCTTCGCCTTGATCTTTTGCACCTGCTCGGTGATCTGCTTACACCCTGAGGTGGCGATCATCAACAGCGCGCACGTCAACAGCGTGCTGCGTCGCATGTCGAGCCTCCATCGAGTGAAAGACACGGGCGCCGTCCTGGCCGCCCAAGGCCGGGGCGTCGCGGCGCTCCGGGTGCGGCATGATCCCCACCACGTTTCGAACGGCGTTGGTCACTCCGGCGATCTCGTGCGTCGACCCGTTCGGGTTGTCCCGCACATAGCGCCACACCACGCGGTCCGTCGCCTCGAGCTCGGCGGCCGTGCGGGGCTCCACCACATATCGCCCATCGCCGTGCGCCACCGGGATCTCGAGCACCTCACCCTTTTCGTACAGGCAGGTGAACGGCGTGTCGGTCTGTTCCACCCGCACCCACACGGGCCGAGACAGGAAGCGCAGCCCCGCATTTCGCATCAAGCCGCCCGGCAACAGCCCCGCCTCGCACAGAATCTGAAAGCCGTTGCAGATACCCAGCACGGCGCCGCCGGCGCGGGCGTGCTCGGTCACGGCACCCATGACCTTCGAGAACCGGGCGATCGCGCCGGAGCGCAAATAATCACCGTAGCTGAACCCGCCCGGCAGGATCACCACGTCGGCCTGCCGCAGATCGGTATCGCGATGCCACACGAAGTACGCGTCGGAGCCCGCCGCCTGCGCCGCCGCCAGCGTTTCCGCGTCGCAGTTGGACCCGGGAAACACGATCACCGCGACGCGTCTCATCGGGCGGCCCCTCCGTCCACGGCGAGGTCGTAGTCCTCGGTCACCGGGTTCGCGAGCAGCCGGTCGCACATCGCCCGCGCCCGGGCCAGCGCTTCGTCGCGCGACGCCGCCTTCACCTCGAGCACCAGATGTTTGCCCATGCGCACCCGGGCAACGTCGCCGAAGCCCAGGGCGTGCAACGCGTGCTCCACCGCCTGGCCCTGGGGGTCGAGCAGGGCGGCGCGGGGCATCACGCGCACCTCGACGCGAAACGCGCTCATCCCTGGCCTCCGCGTTCCCGCTCACGCGGGCCGATGCCGCGCGGCGGCGGTCCGAACACCTCGCTCACCGCGGCGCCGTCGGCGATCACGATCGGGCCCGCGATATCGGTGTCGTCGTCGTCCTCCTCGAAGAAGAAGCCGAGCAGCGTCGCGCGCAGAATGCCGTACACGATGTAGGTGATCCCCAGGGGGAAGAAGAACGCGTCGTGCTCGAGGATGCCGAAGATGAGGATAAACAGAATGGTCGCGAGCCCCAAGAGCCCCTTCAGCGTCCGGACGCCGGCGCGTGGCATCGTCGCGTAGCGCACGTTGCTCACCATGAGGATGGTGAGCAGGATCATCAGCAGCTGCATCAGGTGGTGGCGGGGCAGGAAGCGGAACGCGTGCTGATACAGGTCCGTGGTCGTGAACGGAAAGAAGGTGGCGAGCGTCATACCGGCGGCCGGCGACGGCAGCCCGATGAAGTAGCGCTTGGCGCGCCCCGCCTGGGTGATGTTGAAGCGGGCGAGCCGGATGGCGGCCGCCATGACGTAGAAATAGCAGAAGATCCACTCCGCCTGGCCGCCGGTCGCGAACTCGAGCTGGTAGATGAGAAAGGCCGGCGCCACGCCGAAGCTCACCACGTCCACCAGACTGTCGAGCTCAGCGCCGAACCGCGTGCCGGTGCGCGACAGCCGCGCCACCCGGCCATCGAGCGCGTCGAGGACGCCGGCGAAGAAGATGTACCAGCCGGCGCGATAGAACTCCCCGCGCGACGCCAGCACCATGGACCAGATGCCGAAGAAGAGATTGAACAGCGTGAACAGGCTCGGTACGACGATCACGACGCGCCGCATGCTGGGGCGGGGGAATGGCTTCACTGGGCGTACTCCGCCAACACCGTCGCCCCAGCCTGCACGCGGTCGCCCACGGCCACCCTGACCGTCGATCGGGCCGCGGCGGGCACGAACACATCCACGCGCGAGCCGAACCGGATCATGCCCATCCGGGCGCCCTGCATCGCGCGAGCGCCGGCTGCGCCGTCGGTCACGATCCGCCGCGCGATCAGCCCCGCGATCTGGCGCACGAGTAGCGGGCCGCGCGCCCCGCGCAGCCCGACCGACGCCTGCTCGTTTTCGAGACTGGCCTTGTCGGACGCCGCGTGCAGGAACCGGCCGGGATTGTACCGCACCAGCTCGACCGTCCCCGTCGCCGGATAGCGATTGACGTGCACGTCGAATACGCTCATAAAGATCGAGATCCGAGTCGCCCGGGTCTTGAGATACATCGGCTCATCCACCACCTGCACGTCCACGATCTTACCGTCCGCCGGCGCGATCACGTACTGCTCGCCCCGCGGCCCGGAGCGGGACGGGTCGCGGAAGAAGACCAGTAGCCACACCGCGAGCAGAAACAGAACGACTTCCGGGACCCACACCCAGGGCGACCCGCGCGCCACCCAGGCGCCCAGCACGACCAGCACCCACCCGGGAAGGATGAAGGGCCACCCTTCGGGGGCGAGCCTCATCCCAGCTCCAGAGTGCGACCCGTAATCCGCTTGTACGCCTCCAAATACCGCTCGCTCGTCGCCTGCACGACCTCCCGTGGCAGCGGCGGCGGCGGTGCGTTGCCGTCCCACTGGCCCTCTTGCTTCAGGCCCGCGAGATAGTCCCGCAACGGCTGCTTGTCGAAGCTCGGCTGGCTCCGGCCCGGTGCGTAGCGATCGGCGGGCCAGAACCGGGAGGAGTCGGGCGTGAGAATCTCGTCGATCACGAGCAGGCGACCGTCGGGCGTGCTGCCGAACTCGAACTTCGTATCGGCGATGATGATGCCCCGTGGCGCCGCGTGGGCGCGACCCGCCTCGTACAGGCCCAGACTCGCGCGCTTGAGCTGCTCGGCGAGCGGGCGGCCGAGCGCCTTCACCACATGCGTAAACGTGACGTTCTCGTCGTGCCCGACATCGGCTTTGGTCGCGGGCGAGAAGGTCGGCGGGTCGATCCGGGCGCTCTCCACCAGTCCCGGCGCCAGCGGCTCGCCGGCGAGCGTGCCGGACTGCTTGTACTCGGCCCACGCGGAGCCGGTGATGTACCCGCGCACCACGCACTCGAAGGGCACGGGAGTGGTACGGCGCACGAGCATGGAGCGGCCCACCAGCGCGGCGTGGAACGCCTCGAGCGCCGGAATCCGTGCCACGATTTCGTCCGCGTCGGCGGAGAGAAAGTGGCTCGAGATCACCGTCGCGACGCGCTCGAACCAGAACGCGCTCAGCTGGGTCAGCACCGCACCCTTGTGGGGAACCGGCTCGCGCAGCACCACGTCGAACGCACTCACCCGGTCGCTCGCCACGAGCAGCAGCGTCTCGCGATCCACCTCGTAGACTTCGCGGACCTTGCCACGGCGGAGCAGCGGGAGGGGAAGGGCGCTGGCGACGAGCGGAAGCGTCATACCGTGACCTCCGCGGCGGCCGCGGCCGGCGCCACGGCCTCGACCCGGTGGAGCACGGCGGGCAGGACGTGCTCGAGGAATTCGTCCACCTGGCGCGGTGCGCGGCCGACGTACGCCGCCGGCTCGAGCTCATCCGGGCGGACGGCGATCTTCAAGGCTTTGAACGCCGGGTCGCGGGCCAGCCGCTCGAGCAGATCGTTGGGCGCTCCTTGCTCGGCGACCGCCTGGGCCACGGCAAGGCTGTGGGTGCGGATCACCTCGTGCAACCGCTGGCGATCCCCGCCCGCCTTCACACCGCGCATCAGCAGGCGTTCGGTGGCAAGGAAGGGCAGCTGCGCGGCGACGTGGCGCGCGATCACCGGCTCGCGCACCTCGAGCCCGGCCGCCACGTTGGTGGCGAGCACCAGGATCGCGTCGCTGGCCAGAAATGCCTCCGGAATGACCAGCCGGCGATTGGCGCTGTCGTCCAACGTGCGCTCGAGCCATTGCTCCGCCGCAGTGTGCCAGGCATTCCCTTCGAGCTCGATGACGAAGCGTGCGAGGCCCGTCATCCGCTCGGCGCGCATCGGATTCCGCTTGTACGCCATCGCGGACGACCCCACCTGATCGCTCTCGAACGGCTCGAGCATCTCGCCTTCGTGCTGCAACAGACGCAAATCGGTCGCGAACTTGGCCGCCGACTGGGCAACCCCGGCCAGGGCCGCGAGCACCTGGGCGTCGAGCTTCCGCGTGTACGTCTGGCCGGTGATCGGGAACACCCGCGTGAAACCCATGCGCCGCGACACGCGGGTGTCGAGCTCGCGCACCTTGTCATCGTCGCCGTCGAACAGCTCCAGGAAGCTGGCCTGCGTTCCGGTAGTCCCTTTCACGCCGCGGAACTGCAGGGTCTCCAGCCGGTGCAGCACCTCCTCGGCGTCGAGCAGCAGCTCCTGCATCCAAAGCGTGATCCGCTTTCCGACGGTGGTGAGCTGAGCCGGCTGAAAATGCGTGTAGGCGAGGCACGGGACATCGCGATAGCGCCGCGCGGGCTTGGCGAGCGCGACCAGCACGGCCGCCACCCGGCCGAGCAGCAGCTGCAGCCCCTCGCGCATCAGGATAAGGTCGGTGTTGTCGGTGACGTAGGCGCTCGTCGCGCCGAGGTGGATGAAGGGCCGTGCCGCGGGCGCCTGCTCCCCCAGATGGTGGATGTGTGCCATCACGTCGTGGCGGATGCGCTTCTCGTGCTCCGCCGCGCGATCGAGATCGGCATCGTCCAGGTGGGCGCGCAGGTCCGCGAGCGCCCGCTCCGGGATGTCGACGCCCAGCTCCCGCTCCACCTCCATGAGGGCGAGCCACAGCCGGCGCCACAGCCCGATCCGCCGCCGCTCCCCCCACAGGGACTGCATCGCCGGGGAGGCGTAGCGCTGGGACAGGGGTGAGCTGTACGTCAAACCGAGGCCTTCGCGCGTGCCGCCAACTTGTTCCAGTCGGCCAGGAACTGCTCCAGCCCCCGATCGGTGAGCGGATGCAGCAACAGCTTCTTCAGGACGTCCGGGGGCAGCGTGGCCACGTCGGCGCCGATCATGGCCGCCTCCACCACGTGCCGCGGATGCCGCATCGAGGCGGCGAGGATCTCGGTGCCGATCTGGTAGTTGTCGAAAATCACCCGCGCCTCGCGGATCACATCCATCCCCTCCTGGCCCACATCGTCGAGGCGCCCGATGAAGGGGCTGACGTACGCCGCGCCTGCCTTCGCCGCGATCAGGCACTGCACGCTCGAGAAGCACAACGTGACATTGGTCTTGATGCCCGCCTCGGCGAGGCGCCGCACCGCGATCATGCCCGCCTCGAGCATCGGGATCTTCACGACGATGTTGTCCGCGATCTTGGCGAGCTCCTTCCCTTCGCGGACCATGGCGTCGGCTTCGACCGCGACCACTTCGGCCGAGACGGGCCCTTCGACCAGGGAGCAGATCTCTTTCAGGACGTCGCGGGGGTCCAGGTCACCCGCCTGCTTCGCGAGCAGCGAGGGGTTGGTGGTGATCCCGTCGATCAACCCGGCCTGGGCCGCCCAGCTGATGTCCTTGAGGCTCGCGGTATCGAGAAAGAACTTCATCGGCTAGATGCCTCGGCGTAGAGGTCAGCGGGATAACGTACCGCCACGAGGTAGAGTCCTTGCGGCGGGGCGGGCGGGCTGGCCGCCTGGTTGTCGGTCGCGGTGAGCAGCCGGGGAAGATCGTCGAGCGGGCGCCGGCCCAGGGCGACGTCGACCATCGCGCCCACGAGAAAGCGCACCATGCGATGCAGGAATCGGTCGGCCTCGATCGTGAACGTCACCCCCGCTCCGTCAGTCCGCGGCGCCCACTGGGCGAGCGCCACGCGGCTGCGATAGTGGGGTCGTCCCGAGCCCGCGCCGGTGGCGGCAAGGCCACGGAAGTCGTGCTCCCCCAAGAGCAGCTCGGCCGCGCGCGAGAGCAGCGCGACATCGAGCGGGCGTCCGAAGGCCCATTCGTATGGCCGCCGGAACGGCGAGCGGGCCGCGTCGTCGCTACCGATCACGTAGCGGTAGCGCCGCGCCAACGCGCTGTTGCGCGCGTGAAACCCGGGTCGCATCGGGCTCACCCGCTCCACCCAGATGTCCCGGGGCAGCAGGGCATTGAGAGCCCGGTACAGCCCCGGCACGTCCTCCGCCCAGCGGCCGTCGGCCAGAAACCCGACGCCCTGACCGAGCGCGTGCACGCCCGTGTCGGTGCGTCCTGCGCCGGTCGCGGCAGTGCGGCGACCCATGAGGCGCTCCAGTACGGCCTCGAATTCCGCCTGCACGGTGCGCCCGTCCCGCTGCCGCTGCCAGCCCGCGAATTCCGCCCCGTCGTACTGCACAACGGCGAGGTAGGGCCGGCTCGTCACGGCCGAAAGATAGGCTGAAGCGGGGGGTCAATCAAGGCACGCAACCCGTTGTGGCATTTGACAAAACGCGATTTTTCCGGGTAGCTTTGGCAGGCCCGAAACTCCCGAGCCCCGTGCCCGCGCTGTCCCACGCCGCACCCTCCCCGCTGCAGCAAGCGATCGCCGCCCTCGCCGACCGCCGGTCCCTGAGTGAGCCCCAGACGACCGAAGCGTTCGGGGTCGTGATGCGCGGCGAGGCGACGCCGGCCCAGATCGCCGCCCTGCTGATGGGATTGCGGGTGAAAGGCGAGACCCCGGAAGAGGTGGCGGGCGCCGCCCGGGCGCTACGGGAGGCGATGGTGCGCGTGGAGGCGAACGGCGCACACCTCGTGGACACCTGCGGCACCGGCGGGGGAGTGGTCTCCACCTTCAATATCTCGACCGCCGCCGCGTTCGTCGCCGCCGGCGCGGGGGCGGTCGTCGCCAAGCACGGCAACCGGTCGTTCACGTCCAAGTGCGGCTCGGCCGACGTGCTCGAGGCGCTCGGCGTGCGCATCAGCCTCGACGCGGCCGACGCAGCGCGCGTGCTGCGTGAAGCCTGCGTCACGTTCCTCTACGCCCCGACCTTTCATCCTGCCATGAAGCACGCCGGGCCGGTGCGCCGCGAGCTCGCAGTCGCGTCGGTGATGAACCTGCTCGGGCCGCTCGCCAACCCGGCGGGCGTGCGACGGCAAGTCGTGGGGGTCGCGGACGCGGACCGCGCCCCGCTCATGGCGGGTGCGCTCGCGCGGCTCGGTGTCGAGCATGCGCTCGTGGTCCACGGCCGGATCGGCATGGACGAGATCGCGCCGCAGGGCATCACGGATGTGTGGGAGGTACGGAGTGGGACCGTGACCCGGTGGGAGGTCGATCCGGCAGACCATGGACTCGCGGTCGACGACGTGACCGGGCTGTCGGGCGCGGAACCCCCGGCCAACGCAGCGCGCATCGAGCGCTTGCTCGGCGACGGGCGCGAGGACCTGGCCGGACTGGCCGCTCTGCTGCTCAACGCAGGCGCGGCGATCTACGTCGCCGGGCTGGTCACTTCGTATGCCGACGGCGTGACGCGGGCACGGGAGGTCGTCCACGCCGGCAAGGGTCGAGACGCCCTCGAGCGTCTGCGCCGCGCGACTAGTATTTCCGGATGACGCCGACCACCACGCCCTGGACCACGACGTCGCGTTCGTTGACGCGGAGCGCCGTCATCGTGGGGTTGGCGGGCTCGAGCCGGATCCACCCGCCGGGTTCCCGATAGAAGCGCTTGACCGTGGCGCTCGAGCCGTGCACCAGCGCGACCACCGTCTGGCCGTTGTCGGCCTGGTTGCGCTCGTGGACCACGATGAAGTCGCCGTCCTTGATGTGCTCGTCGATCATCGATTGACCGCGTACCTTCAAGACGTAGCTCCGGCCACGGCGGGGAATCAGCTCGTCGGGCACCGCGATCGTGTCCGTGCCGCTTACCGCTTCGATGGGTGCGCCGGCGGCCACCAGGCCGTGCAGCGGCAGATCGGTGGCCCCGGTCTGGCCACGCGGCGGCACGACCTCGATGCCACGACTTTCGTTGTGCGCGCGCCGGATGTACCCCTTGCGCTCGAGGTTGGTCAGATGCTCGTGGACCGTGGCCAGGGAGCGGAACGAGAACCGCTCGGCGATTTCCTCGAAGCTCGGCGCGTAACCCTGGGCGCTGATCTGGGCCGAGATGAAGTCCAGGATTTCGCGCTGACGGCGTGTAAGCGGCACAATGTCTCCCGAAGGGAAACCGAAGCCAAATCTACCCGAAAATCGACCGAACGCAAGCGTGCCGCAAACCAAGCTTGACGCGATTCTCTCGGCTACCCGTGACCGGGTCGCGAGCCTGCGGTCGCGGGCGCGGGAGCTCGAACGCCGGGCTCGCGCGACGCCCGATCCGCGCCCGTTCGCGCCCGCCTTGGCAGGTCGAGAGGTCGGGGTCATCGCCGAGGTCAAGCGTCGCTCGCCGTCGGCGGGCGCGATTCGCGAAGATCTCGATCCGGTGGCGCATGCGCGGGCGTATGTCCGGGGCGGGGCCGTGTCCATCTCGGTCCTGACCGACGAGCTGCACTTCGGCGGCTCGCTCGACGACCTTGCCCAGGTAGCGAGCGCCGTGCCAGTGCCGGTGCTGCGCAAGGATTTCATCCTCGACGAGCTGCAGCTGTATGAAGCGCGCGCCGCGGGGGCAAGCGCCGTGCTCTTGATCGTACGAGCGCTCACGTCCGATGGCTTGCGGGTGCTGGCCCGCGCCGCGCGCGATCAGGGACTGGGAGTCCTGGTGGAGGTGCATTCGGTGAGCGAGCTCGAGCCGGCCCTCGGCGTGGACCCGACCGCCGTCGGCGTGAACAGCCGCGATCTCGCCACATTCGACGTGGATCTCGGGCGCGCCGAGCAGCTCGTGGCGCTGGTCCCGGGCGGGGTGCCGGTGATCGCCGAGAGCGGGATCGCGACGCGCGCGGACGTGGAACGAATGGCCGCGGCGGGGGCCGACCTCGTGCTGGTAGGCACATCGGTGGCGCGCACCGTGGATCCGCGGGCTGCCGTGGCGAGCCTGGTTGGCGTACCGAGAAAGGGGCGTCCGTGAGCGACAAATGCTTGCGCCGCGGAGGGTCGCTTGGCATCTGATGCCCGCACGCGCGACCCCGGTCGCTTCGGCCCCTACGGCGGCCGCTACGTCCCCGAGACGCTCATGGCGGCCCTGGAGGAGCTCGACCGTGTGCACGAGGCAGCGAAGCGCGACCCGAGCTTCTGGACGGAGCTCAACGCATTACTCAAGGACTATGTGGGTCGGCCCACGCCGCTGACCGAGGCGCCGCGCCTCGGCGAACAGGTGGGAGCAGGGGTGGTGGTCGCCTTGAAGCGCGAGGACCTGAACCACACGGGCGCGCACAAGATCAACAACACGCTGGGGCAGGCCTTACTCGCCCGCCGAATGGGGAAGCGCCGCATCATCGCCGAAACGGGGGCGGGACAGCACGGGGTGGCCACGGCCACGGTGTGCGCGCGGTTCGGCCTCGACTGCGTCGTGTACATGGGTGAAGAGGACATGCGGCGCCAGCGCTTGAACGTGTACCGCATGGAGCTGATGGGGGCGCGGGTGGTGCCGGTGACGTCGGGCACGCGCACGCTCAAGGACGCCACCAACGAGGCGCTGCGCGACTGGGTCACGAACGTCACCACGACGCACTACATCATCGGCTCGGTGGTGGGCCCCGATCCGTTCCCGCGCATTGTGCGCGATTTCCAGTCGATCATCGGCCGCGAGGCACGGGCCCAGGCGCTCGAGCGCTGGGGCAAACTGCCGAGCACGGTGGTCGCCTGCGTCGGCGGCGGCTCGAACGCGATGGGTATCTTTGCGGCGTTTCTCGACGACCGTGAGGTAGCGCTCGTCGGGGTGGAAGCGGCCGGAGAGGGGCTCGAGAGCGGTCATCACGCGGCGTCGCTGGAGCGCGGGCGGCCGGGTGTATTCCACGGCAGCCTGAGTTACCTCCTCCAGAACGCCGACGGGCAGGTCCAGCCAGCCCACAGCGTGTCCGCGGGCCTCGACTATCCGGGGGTCGGGCCCGAACACGCTTACCTGAAGGACAGCGGTCGGGTATTGTATGAAGCAGTGACCGACCGGCAGGCGCTCGAGGCGTTCGCCTTGCTGTCCCGACTCGAAGGGATCCTGCCGGCTCTGGAGAGCGCCCACGCCGTCGCCTGGGTGCTGGCGCACCGCGGGGCGTGGCGCGCGGGCGACATCGTCTTGCTGAACCTGAGCGGCCGGGGCGACAAGGACGTCGCCATGGTCGCGGAACTCACGGGAGCCGCCACCTGACCAACCCGCCCGTACCCGAGCTGGCGTTGCCGCCGCAGCAGGTCGAAGAGCTGCTGCTGGTCCTGTCAAAGGGGATCCGGGCCACCCAGCTCTATCTGCCGAACAATCCGGTGTATCAACGCGCCGTCGACAACATCCGGGCGTCGTTCCGCCAGATCTGGCAGGCGACCGACGATCTCGTGTTCGACGTGGGCGAGACCGAGCTGCGCTGGGAAGACAACGTCGTCTACAATCAGGAGCAGCGCGGCGAGAGCATCGCCTGGACGCTCTACAAGGACGGCGTCCGCTCGCTCGCGTTCAAGCCCGGCGTCGAGGAAGCGGAGATCGTGAACTTCCTGGGCGTGTTGCAGCGCGCGCGCAATCTCCAGGCCGATGCCGCCGACGACCTGCTCACGCTGCTCTGGGCGCAGGACTTTCAGTTCGTCAGCTACACGTTCCGCGAGCTCGTCAGTGAGAACGCGGCGCCGATCGAAGCGGGCGAGACCATCACGTCGGCGCCGCCGACCGACGTGCGCCACGCGGTGGAGGCAGAGGCGCCGCCCAAGCGCGAGGGCCTGGTCTCGATCGACGACTTCGACACCACGCTCTACTTCCTGGAAGACAACGAGGTCGCGTACCTCAAGCAGGACGTGGAGCGGGAGTACTCGCAGGACCTGCGCCGCAACGTGCTCTCGATGCTGTTCGATTTGCTCGAGCTGCAGACCTACGGCACCGTCCGAGCCGAGCTGATCTCGATCGTCGAGAACTTCATCCCGTATCTGCTCGGCGCCGCCGACTTTCGCTCTGTCGCACTCATCCTTCGTGAGTCACGTGCCATTCTGCAGCGCGCGCGCGAGCTCATCCCCGAGCACCGTCAGGCGCTCGAGGGCCTCCCGACCAGGCTGTCGCAGGGCGATTCGCTGTCACAGCTCCTGCAGGCGCTCGACGAATCCGCGGTCCACCCCACCGAAGAGGATTTGTCCGAGCTGTTCCAGGAGCTCCGACCCGAAGCGCTCTCGACGCTGATGGTGTGGATCGCGAAGCTGCATGATCCATACGTGCGCGACCTCATCCAGGGGTCGGCGGCCCGGCTGGCGCAGGCCAACCCCGCCGAGGTACTCAAGGCCCTCGCCAGCGACGACGGCGCCGCCCAGCTCGAGATGGTGAAGCTCGCGGGGCGCTTGAAGCTCCCGGGCGCACCGGAAGGCATGGAGCGCCTGCTCGCGTCGGAGGATCGTGGGCTCAAGCTCGCCGTGGTCGAGGCGCTCACGGCCATCTCGAGCCCCTCGGCGATGCGGCTCTTGGAGAAAGCGATCGACGATGGCGACCGCGACGTGCGGATCGCCGCCGTACGGTTCCTCGGATCCCGCGGCTACCGCAATGCGGCGGGGCGCATCGAAGCGATGGTCACGGGCTCAAAACTTCGCAACGCCGATCTTACGGAGAAGATGACGTTCTTCGAGGCGTTCGGGGCGATCGTCGGAGCCAAGGGGATCCCCGCGCTCGAGAAGATGCTCGCCGCCAAGGGGCTGCTTACACGGAAGGAAGATCCCGAGACCCGCGCCTGCGCCGCGATGGCACTCGGCAAGGTCCGCACGCCGGAGGCACGGGCCGTGCTCGAGCGCGCGGCTCAGGATAAGGAGCCGCTGGTGCGCAACGCTGTCACCCGCGCCTTGCGCGAGGTCGGCACATGACTGCCGGCGGTCCGCCCAAGGGCTCGATCGCCGAGACCGTCCAGACCACGGACGGATTCCTGCGCCACGCCGGGCGGGACTTCCTGGTCGTGCTCTACACGGCGGTGCGCTCGCTCAAGCTCTATCCGATCGAGAACGCCCAGGTGCAGAAGGCGCTGGATGATCTGACCACCACGACGAAGCATCTGCTGGACGTGGAGAAGGAGATCGAGCTGCGGCTGCAAGGCGAGTTCATTTTCGTCAACTCCACGCGCCTCCGCCTCGATCTCGACAACTACGCCTCGTTCTCCCACATCCTCGGCGTGCTGCGGCAAAGCGGCATCGGCGCGGTCCGGATCGACGAGGGCGTGGAGCGCAAGCAGCTGCAGATCTTCGTCTCGCTGTTGCTGTCGTATGCGGCGAAAGAGGTGACCGCGACCAAGGTCTTCGAGCTCGCGCAGAAGCTGTCGGACGCGGGCGTCAGCCACATCGGGGTCGAGCCCCCGCTCGAGACCGACGAGGATGCCGAGGACGAGGAGCGGCAAAAGGAGGCGGCGAAGCGCACCTACGCGCGCTCGGTGGCCGTCACGAAGGAGGTCATCAACTCGATCCGCATGGGCCGGACGGCCAACGTGAAGAAGGTGAAGCGGGCCGTGCAGGCGATCGTGGATCAGGTCCTGAACAACGAGGCCTCGCTGATGGGCCTCACCACGCTGCGGGACTACGACGAGTACACGTTCACGCACTCCGTCAACGTCTGCATCTTCTCGGTCGCCTTGGGCCGTAAGCTCGGCCTCACCAAGCTGCAGCTGTACGACCTGGGCATGGCCGCCCTGTTCCACGACGTGGGCAAGTCACGCGTGCCGCTCGAGGTGCTGAACAAGCAGGGGGGCCTGAGCGATGAAGAGTGGCGCATCATGCAGGCGCACCCCTGGCTCGGTGTGCTCACCCTCTTCGGACTGCGCGGCTATGGCGAGATCCCCTATCGGGGCATGATCGTCGCCTACGAGCACCACATGAAGACCGACCTCACCGGCTACCCCAAATCGCTGCGGGCGCGCGAGCTGTCCATTTACTCGAAGATCGTCGCGGTGGCCGATGGGTTCGACGCGGCCACGAGCCGGCGCGCCTACCAGACGGTGCCGATCCAGCCGGATCAGGTGCTCAAGGAAATGTGGGAGAACCCGCGGCGCGGCTACGATCAGATCGTGGTGAAGGCGTTCATCAACCTGATCGGGATCTACCCCGTGGGCACGTGCGTCATCCTCGACACGTACGAGGTGGCGCTCGTGCACAGCGCCAATCCGGACGTCACCCATGTGCATCGACCGGTCGTCCGCATCGTGACCACGCCCGAAGGCGGGGTGCAGCACCCCGGATTCCTCGCCGACCTCGCGCAGAAAGATGCCGAAGGCAATCATCCCCGCTCGATCGTGAAGGTCACGGACCCCGTAAAATACGGCATCAACGTCAGCGACTACTTTGTCTGAGCACCCGATCGCCGCGCGGTGGCGGGCCATCCGGGGAAATGCAGGGACGCGGCGCGCCGCACTCATTCCGTACCTGACTGCGGGATTCCCGACGCCCGAGGTGTCGCTCGAAGCCCTCAGGTGCGTCGCCGCGGCGGGTGCGGACTTCGTGGAAGTGGGCGTGCCGTTCTCGGATCCGCTCGCGGACGGCCCCACCATCCAACGCTCGACCCAGGCCGCGCTCGACCAGGGTATGACGGTGCCGCGCGTGCTCGATCAGATCCGCCGCGCCGCGCTCGAGATTCCGGTGGTGGTGATGACGTATGTGAACCCGCTCATGGCCTTCGGGCTCGAGCGCTTCGTGCGCGACGCCGCCGCCGCCGGCGTGTCGGGGCTCCTCCTCACTGACTTTCCCGCCGGCGCCGATCCCGAACTCGAAGCGATGGTGCAGGAGAGCCCGCTCGCGTTGATCCGGCTGCTCGCCCCGACGACGACACCCGATCGCCTGGCGCGCGCCGTGCAGGGCGCGAGCGGATTCCTGTATCTCATCTCCCGCCTCGGCGTCACCGGCGTGCGCGATCAGGTGCCCGCGGACCTCGCCGAGCACGTGGCGCGGGTACGATCGGCGAGCGCGCTCCCCCTCGCGGTGGGGTTCGGGATCAGCACGCCCGCCCAGGCCCGCGCCACGGCGCGGCTGGCCGATGGCGTCGTGGTCGGCAGCGCCATCGTGGATGCGTTGGCCGCGGGCGGCGTCGGCGCCGCCGAGCGGCTGGTGCGCCAGCTCGCGGCCGCCGTCCGCGAGGGGACCGGATGACCGCGAACCGCCTGGTCACGATCTACAGCCGGGCGCTCGCCATCGGCGGATTGGTCGCGCTGGCCGCGGCCCTCATCGTGGACCCGCGCTGGACCGGACAGCCGCTCGAGCTGCTGGGCCTGCTCGTCGCCGCCTTGCTGCTGCGCGGCGGGCAGGTGCCGCTGAGCAAGTATTCCTATCTCACCCAGACCGGCCTGGTGGCCGTGGCGGGCAGTCTCGTCGTGGGCGCGCCCGCGACCGCGCTCGCGCTGGCGGGCGGCGTGCTCGGCGCCGACTGGTTGTGGCAGAAAAAGATGTTTCTCGCGGCGCTCGTGAATGTGGGCCGCGAGGTGATCGCGCTGCTCGGCGCCTACGGCGTCTACGCCGGCGCCCTCCAGCTCTCGAACGTGACGACGCCCGGCTTACACGTGGAGCTGATCCCGGCGCTGTTCTTCTTCTGTCTCGCGTACTTCGTCATCAGCCGGCTGCTGTTCTACTTCGCCCTGATCATCCGCGGCAAGCTCGAGCAGGACGAGCGTCTCCTCATCCTGCGCTACGAGTGCATCGGCTACGGCGCGACCGTGATCGCCACCGGCATCGTCGTTGGGACGGTGAGCTACTGGCCGCCGCTCGCGTGGGTGTTCGTGGGGGCGGCGCTCGGCGCCCTGGGCTTGCTCTTCAAGCACACGCTCGAAGAGGCGATCGCCGCCGAAGAGTTGAACAAGATACACGCCATGGAAGCGGTGATCACGAGCAACATCAGCCTCGAGGACTCGTTCGCCCGGATCGAGCGGCTGGCGCATCGGCTGGTGGACTGGGGCGACTTTCGCATCTATCGGCGTCAGGAGGGCACGCTCCGCCTCGCCTATCGCGGGCAAATCGGGCGCGCGGACCGCGGCGAGCCCACGCCGGATACGGCCGCGGTGCGCGAGCACGTCACCCGGACCGGCGAAGCGGTAGTCATCGACGACGTGACGCGCGACAAGCGCATCGCCGACGCGCCGCTCGTGGTGCAGAGTCTGGTCATGGTGCCTCTCAAGTTCGGCGAACACGTGATCGGGACCCTCGAGCTCGAGCACCACAAGCGCAAGGTGTACCGGGGGAAGGACGTGATCACGATCAACACGTTCGCGAACCAGCTCGCCACCGCGATCCACATCACCGAGCTCCGCCGGCCGCTGGTCGAAACCGTAGAGACGCTCACGCAGCAGCTCGCCACGCTGGCACGCGCCGCCGTGTCGATGCGCGAGGCGGCCGGCGCGGTGGCCCAGTCCACCGGCCTGATCCGTCAGGGCGTGCTGGCGGAAGAAGGCGAAGTCTCCGGAGGGCTCGAGGCCACCGAAAGTCTGGCGCGGGTGTCGCGGCGCGTGTCGGAAGACGGCACCGAGGCGGCGCAGGCGTCCAGTACCGCGAGCGAGGTGGCCAACAAGAATCGCCACCAGATCCGGGACGCGATCGGCCGACTCGTGGCCCTCAAGGCGTTCGTCGGAGAAGCCTCGAGCAAGGTCCAGGGGCTGGGGCAGGTGAGCCGGCGCATCACCGGATTCATCGCGTCGATCCGCGAGCTGGCCGACATGACCAACCTGCTGGCGTTGAACGCGGCCATCGAGGCCGCGCGGGCGGGCAAGCACGGCAAGGGATTCGCCGTGGTGGCCGAGGAAGTGCGCCGGCTCGCGGAGCAGAGCTCGAGCGCCGCCCTCGAGGCGGGCGAGCTGGTGCAGGACATCCACCGCCAGGTGGGCGAGGTCGTCGAGCAGATGCGTCGCGGGCAGGTCAACGTGGGCGGCGTCGAGGAGCTCTCCTCCGCGGCGCTCGAAGCGTTGGACGCGATCGTGGCGGCGACGGCCGAGGCGACGTCGCACGCGCAGCGGATCGCCGCCGCCGCGGGTGATCAGGACAAGGCCTTCGGCAAGCTGCGCCAGCGCATCCACGCCGTGGCCGCAATCGCGGGGAAGAACCGTGCGGAGGCGGACGACGTCGCGACGCGCGCCGAGGAAGCGGCGCGCGGTCTCACCGACCTCGAGCGCGCGACCCGCGAGCTCGAGGAGGTCGCGGCGATGCTGCGGGAGCTGACCCGCGGCTTTGCCAGCATCGCGTAGGGCGCTTACCATTCCCGCGTGGCCAAGGGGGAGGTGGAGCGCGTGCACGTGGCGCTGGGCTCGAACGTCGGGGATCGCGCCGCGCATCTCGCGTACGCGCGCGCGCGGCTGGCGGCCCTGCCGCGCACCCGCCTGCTGCGGGAGTCTCGCGTCGAGGAGACGGCCCCCCTCGGACCGGTGCCACAGGGGGCATACTTGAACCAGATGGTCCTGCTCGAAACCGCTCTCGAGCCCGCCGAGCTGCTCGTTCACCTCCACGCCATCGAAGCGGAGCGCGGCCGCGAGCGGCGCGCGGGCGTTCGCTGGGGACCGCGGACGCTGGACCTGGATATCGTCCGCTTCGGCGATCGGGCGGTGCGCGAGCCCGCGCTCGTGATCCCGCACCCCGAGCTTCCGAACCGGCCCTTCTGGCAGCGCGAGCTGACGGAGCTCAATGGCTGACGAGCCCAGGTCCGTCACGACCCACGATCTCCTCGCCATGAAGGAGCGCGGCGAGCGCATCGTCGTGCTCACCTGCTACGACGCCCTGTTTGCGCGCCTGCTCGACGCGGCGGGAGTGGACCTCCTCCTGGTCGGGGACTCGGTCAATCAGGTGCTGGCCGGGGCGGAGACGACCCTCTCCGCGACGCTCGAGCAGATGATCTATCACACGAAGATCGTGCGGCGCGGCGCGGTGCGCGCGATGGTGGTGTGCGACATGCCCTTCCTTACGTATCAGGTCTCCGCCCACGAGGCGATCCGGAATTGCGGACGTGTCATGCAGGAGACCGACTGCCATGGAGTGAAGCTCGAAGGTGGCGCCGCGATGGCGGAGACGGTGCGGGCGCTCGTGGACGTCGGGATACCCGTCATGGGCCACCTGGGTCTCACCCCCCAGTCGGTGCACGCGTTGGGCGGCTACCGCGTGCAAGGACGCGACGAGAAAACCGCCGAGCGACTCAAGGCCGATGCCAAGGCGCTGGAGCAGGCGGGCGCCTTTGCCATCGTCCTGGAGCTCATCCCCGCGCCGCTCGCATCCCAGATCACCAAGTCCCTCACGATCCCCACCATCGGCATCGGCGCGGGGCCAGCCTGCGACGGCCAGGTGCTGGTGCTCCCCGACATGCTGGGGTTGAACGACCGGTTCAACGCCAAGTTCGTGAAGCGCTATGCGGCGCTCGCGGAGGACGTGCGCGAGGCCGTCAAGCTGTATGCCGCCGAGGTACGCGAGGGCCGGTATCCCGGTCCCGAGCATTCGTTTCCGAAGTGAATGACTGGACGCGGCGGGACGTGCTCGCGATGCTGGCTGCCGCAGCCTGGACGTCGTTCGTGCCGCGCCGCAGCTCGAGGGTGACGGGCGCCGTCCCGCCCAGCGGGTCGCCCGGGTTTCGGGTTCGGACGATCACGGCGGGCACGAACCTCAAGAGCCTCGCGGACACCCGAGCCGTCGAGGCCGCGCTCGCGACGCTGAAGCGGGCGAAGCAGGCCGTCACGGACGCCGGCTACGAAGTGCAGACCGTCCGCATCGCGACCCAGCCGCTGCTCGAAGACGCCGGTCCGCGCGCGCGCGGGGCTGCCATGAGCGCCCTTCAGGCCCTCGACCGCGCCGTGGTCGCCGAGTCCGCGCTCCTGAGCATCGGGCCGGTGCTCGCCCCTGACGGAGATGATCCCGAATTCGGCGCTTGGGCCGCCGAGCTCGCCCGCACGACTCAGAGCATCAGTTTCACGGTGCGCGTCGCGTCGCCCGAGCGCGGCACGTCGCCGCGCGGCGTCACGGCGGCGGGCGACGCGATGGCAGCGATCGCGCGCGCCACCCCGGCAGGCATCGGGAATTTCCGATTCGCCGCCGCCGCCAACGTGCCCGCCGGGACGCCGTTCTTTCCCGTCGCGTACCACAGTGGCTCGGATGCCATGGCCATCGGTCTCGAATCACCTCCCTTGTTGACGGCGGGACTCGCCGAGGCCAACACGCTGGGGGAGGCAAAGCAGCACCTCACGGAGCTGCTCGAGTCCCGCCTCGGGCCGCTGGAGCGCCTGGTGCGGGATATCGCCCGCCGCGAACGGCGGAGCTACACGGGCATCGACGTCTCTCCCGCGCCCGGCAAGGACGCGAGCATCGGGACGACCATCGAGGCGCTCACCGGCGTCCCGTTCGGCGCGCCTTCGACGCTCGCCGGCTGCGCGGCGATCACGGACGTGCTCAAGGGTTTGCGGATCAAGATGTGCGGGTATTCGGGGCTCATGCTCCCGGTGCTGGAAGATCCGGTGCTGGCACGACGCGCGTCGGAAGGGCGGTTCACCGTGCGCGATCTGCTGCTGTATTCCAGTGTATGCGGTACGGGGCTCGACGTGGTCCCGCTACCGGGGGACAGTCGGGCGGATCGCTTGGCTGCCCTGATCGCGGATGTGGCGGCCCTCTCCACCAAGCTCCGCAAGCCCCTTTCCGCTCGGCTGTTTCCGGTGCCGGGCAGGGCGGCGGGCGAGATGGCGCGTTTCGACAATCCTTATTTGACTGACTCGGTCGTGCTGAAGGCGGAATAGCGCCGCCATGCACGAGCTGACGAGCCCGAAGGAGATGCGCGCCTGGTCGCGCGCCGAGCGCGCCCGGGGCCGTCGCATTGGGTTCGTACCGACGATGGGATTCCTGCACGAAGGACACCTGCAGCTGGTGGATCGGGCGAAACAGCGGGCCGATCGCGTGGTGCTGAGCATTTTCGTGAACCCGCTCCAGTTCGGCGCCACGGAAGATCTGGCGCAGTACCCTCGCGACCTGGAGCGCGATCGCGGACTCGCCGCCGCGCGCGGCGTGGATTGTCTCTTTGTACCGGACACGTCGGCGATGTATCCCACGGAGCCGTTGGTGCGGGTGAACCCGGGGCCCATGGCCGACACGCTCGAAGGCGCAGCCCGCCCGGGGCATTTCGCCGGCGTCCTCACAGTGGTCGCGAAGCTGTTTCACATCGTGGAGCCCGACCTCGCGGTGTTCGGACGCAAGGACTTCCAGCAGGCGACGCTCGTGCGACGCCTGGCGGCGGACCTGGACTTCGGGCTGGAGATCGACGTCGCGCCCACGGTCCGCGAACTCGATGGGCTGGCCCTCTCGTCGCGCAACACCTACCTGAAGGGCGACGACCGCCGCGCGGCGCTCGCGCTGTCGCGCGCGCTCCGTGCCGTGGAGCAGGCGTGGCGCTCAGGGGAAGCGGACCCGCAGGCGCTCCAGCGGCGCGGCATGCAGGCGCTCATGACCCCGGGCGTCAGCCCGGAGTATCTGGCGCTCGTGGACGAGCAGATGCGTCCCGTCGCCCGCGTCGACGCGCGCACCGTGGTGGTGATCGCGGCCCGCGTCGGCACCACGCGCCTCATCGACAACGTGGTGCTGGGGGAAGGAGTGGCGGGTGATGTCTCCGTCCGTGCGTCGTGAGATCCCCGGGCTGAAGCCCGGGCTCGGCGCATGTGCGTCCTTAAGGACGCAGTCCCGGCCGAGCCGGCTCTTCAGAGCCGGGATCATCGCGACGAACTCACGGTGACTCTCCCCCCGTGGGCCGTGGTGACCTCGGAGCGCCGCGCGCATGTCGAGCGGGTGGCGGCGCTCCTGTCGACGTGGGCGACGGCGATGCACGCGTCCGCGGGCGAGCGCGCGCGCTGGCTCAAGGCGGCCTGGCTGCACGACGCGTTGCGCGACGCACCCGCGGCCGACGAGCTCGCCCACGGCCCCCTCGCGGCCGAGCGTGCCGGACATGACGGCGAGACCGATCAAGGACTGCTCGACGCGGTGCGTTACCACTCGCTCGGGTTTGCGCAGTGGGACGACGTCGGCAAGATGCTCTATCTGGCGGACTATCTCGAGCCTGGGCGAACATTCGACCAGGAGCTCCGGCGCTCACTCGCGGCCCGCGTGCCCGCGGAGCGCGACGCGATCCTGAAACAGGTCGCGGCTCGTCGCATCGCCCGGGTGATCGACGGCCGCTGGCCGCTCCTCCGCGAGACCGTGGACTTCTGGAACGCGCTCGTCGGATACTGATCGCCTGCGTTACGGCGCTCGCGGCATGCCGTGGAGACCGCGGCGGCAACGCCGCGCTTCCCGTGCCCGGGGGAGGTGCGGGCGGACCGCGCGTGACGGTCGAGGTCCTGAACGCGAGCGGCACGCCCGGGCTCGCCAAGGTCGGGACGCGGATGCTGCGGCGCGCCGGCATCGACGTGCTCACCTATGGCAACGCGCCGGAGACAGTGGGCGCGCTCGATTCGACGCGCATCGTCGTGCGTCGGGGCGCCGAGGAGGTGGGGCGGCGCGTGCGGCGGGCGTTGGGCCTGGGTCGGGTCGTCGTACAGCTCGACAGCGCCCGGCTACTCGATGCGAGCGTGCTCCTCGGGGCGGACTTTGCGCCGCGCCTCGAGTTCCACCCGTAACTGCCCGCAGGCGGCGCTGATATCGAGCCCGCGGCTGCGACGCAGCACCGCCTCCACCCCCTGCCGCCGGAGCCGCCGCTCGAACGCGAGCATCTGCGCCCGGGGGCTCGGCGAGAGATCCGGCGCACCGCCGGGGTGGAGCGGCAGCAGGTTCACGAGCGCGCCCAGCGGCTGCGCGAGCCGCGCCAACTGATCCGCCTGCTCGAGCGCGTCGTTCTTTCCCCCGATAAGCACGTACTCCAGAGTCACGCGGCGACGAAACCGCGCCAGCGCCGCGATGACCGCCGGCAGCGTGTACTTCTTCTCGATGGGCATCAGCTCGTGCCGCAGCTCCGGCGTCGGTGCGTGCAGTGAGAGGGCGAGCCGAAACTGCTCCGGCCGCTGCGCGAGCTTCGCGAGGTTCGGCAGGATGCCGACGGTCGAGACCGTGATGTGCCGCGCCCCAATCCCGAGTGCTTCGACATGGTTGAGAATCGTGAGCGCACGGTCCACCGCGTCCCAATTGAGCAGCGGCTCGCCCATGCCCATGAAGACGACGTTGGTCGGTTTCAGCGCGGCGTCGAGCAGCATCACCTCGCGCACCTGACACGCGATTTCCGCCACGGACAGGTTCCGCCGAAAGCCCATCCGCCCCGTCGCGCAGAACACGCAACCCAGCGCGCATCCGACTTGGGACGAGATGCAGAGCGTGCGCCGTTTCCCTTCGGGGATCAGCACCGACTCTACCGCCTCGCCGTCCCCCAGATCCCAGAGGTACTTCTCCGTGCCGTCCTGCGAGACCTGACGCGCCGACAACGCCAACCGGCGCAGCGGCAGTGTCTCGGTGAGGGCGCGCCGCAGCGCGGCCGGCAACTCCGCAGCCTCGTCCCATGACCCGACCGGCCGCTCCCACAATCGGGGGAGAACCTGTCTCGCGCGATACGCCGGCTCGCCGCGCTCCGCCAGCCACTGGGCGAGCGCCGTGCGGGCCGCGTCAGGGACCAGGCTCAGCAAATCGACCATGTAAGTGCCGCTCGGGAAATGTGTTGCATGTCAAACCTAACTTAACTATCTTCAATCGTTTAGGACACTTGGATCACCGTGCGCCTGTCCGAGTTGTTGACCCCCGCTCGTATCCTGGTCCCCTTGCACGCGACCGACAAAGAGGGCGTGCTCCGGGAACTCGTGGACATGGCAGCGGTGGGCAATGGCGGGCCTTCCGACGAAGTGCTGGGAGCTATTCTCGAGCGGGAAAAGCAGTTTCCCACCGGCATCGGCTACGGAGTCGCCGTCCCCCACGGTAAAACACCGGTGCTTTCCGCCTTGGTGGTCGTGGCGGGGACGGCGCCCGCCCCGGTGCCGTATGAAACGATCGATGGCGAGCCGGTTCGCCTGTTCTTTCTCCTGGCCGGCCCGGAATCGTGCGCGGGAGCCCATGTGAAGGCGCTGAGCCGGATCTCGCGGCTCGTGCGCCGCGAACCGGTGCGGGACAGGCTGTTGAGCGCCCGCACGCCCGAAGAATTCTACCGCGTGCTGTGCGAGGCGGAGGTACCATAGACAGCGTCAGTTCCACGACCAGACGGACACACCGCTGTGGCGAGCTGCGCCTGCAGCACGTGGGGCAGCGGGTGCGGCTGGGCGGCTGGGTGCACCGCCGTCGGGACCTCGGAGGCATTGTGTTCATCGACCTCCGCGACCGAGCGGGGATCGTCCAGGTCGCAGTCGGCCCTGGGGCTCCGGAGGACGTACGGCGCGTGGCTGGCGTGCTCACCACCGAGACCGTCGTCGAGGTCGAGGGCCAGGTGACGGCGCGTCCGGCGAACATGAAGAACGCGGAGCTCGCGACCGGCGACGTGGAGGTTCAGGCGACGAAGCTCGCGGTCGTGGGCCCCGCCGTGACGCCCGCGATCCCGGTGGCACGCGGGAAAGGCGAAGAACTGCCCGCCGAGGAGCTCCGGCTCAAGCACCGCCAGCTGGATCTGCGCCGTCCCGAGATGCAGGGCAACCTCATGCTGCGCCACCGGCTGCTGCAGCGGGCCCGTCGCACGCTGTCCGATCTGGAGTTTCTCGAGATCGAGACCCCGGTCCTGACCAAGCCCACCCCGGAGGGTGCGCGCGACTACCTCGTGCCGTCGCGGGTACACCCGGGGGAGTTTTACGCCCTGCCGCAGTCGCCCCAGATCTACAAGCAGCTGCTCATGGTGTCCGGCTTCGACCGCTACTTCCAGCTGGCGCGCTGCTTCCGGGACGAGGATCTGCGCAATGACCGCCAACCGGAGTTCACGCAGATCGACCTCGAGGCGTCGTTCGTCGGGATCGAAGACGTGCTCGGCTACGTGGAGGCCGTGCTGGTCGCCTTGTGGGACGAGGCGGGCCACAAGATCGCCCGACCGTTCCCGCGCATCGCCTGGCGCGAAGCGATGGAGCGGTACGGCACCGACAAGCCGGACCTGCGCTACGAGGTCCCGATCGCCGATTGGACCGCGCAGGTGAGACCGCTCGCCGTGCCGTTCTTCCAGTCGGCGCTGAAGGACGGCGCGCGGGTCCGGGCGCTCGCGGTCAAGGGTGGCGGCGGGCTGTCGCGCAAGGACGTGGACCAGCTCGCCGAGGCCGCGAAGCAGCTCGGCGGTTCGGGCCTCGCATGGGTGAAGCGACAGGGGGAGCAGATCTCGGGGTCGGTCGGCAAGCACTTCAACGCCGAGACGTTGGGGCAGCTGGGCGTCGGCGACGGTGACGCGGCCCTGATGGTCGTCGGCCCCGACCGGGTGACGTCGCCCGTGCTCGACCGCGTGCGCCAGGAGGTGATCCGCCGGCTCGAGTTCAAGCCCAGGGCGGCGCACGCGTTCGCCTGGGTCGTGGATTTCCCGCTGTTCGAGCCCGACGCGGAAACGGGGAAGCCGGTGTTCGCGCATCACCCGTTCACCTCGCCGCACCCGGATGATGTGGCGCGGCTCGACACCGATCCGTTCAGCTGCCGCGCGCTGCACTACGACGCCGTCTACAATGGCAACGAGCTGGGCTCCGGATCGATCCGGATCACCGACGCCGCGGTGCAGCGCCGTGTCTTCGGGCTGCTCGGCATGTCGGCGGCGGAGGCCGAAGCCCGCTTCGGGTTCCTGCTGAACGCCCTGCAAGCGGGCGCCCCGCCGCACGGCGGGTTCGCAATCGGGTTCGACCGGGTGACGATGCTGCTCGCGCGCGCCGGTAGCTTGCGCGACGTGATTGCCTTCCCAAAAACCACGACGGTGCGTGCCCTGTTCGAGGGGGCACCCGCGCCGGCCAGCCCGGCGGACCTGGCGGCGCTGCACATCGAGGTCAAGCCATGACCGACGAGATCACCCACCGGCTCTCGACCGAAGGCGTGGATCCGCTGGCGCTCGCCGGCGTGAACGACGGCAACCTGGTCGCGCTCGCGCAGCGACTCGGCGTGCGCGTGTCGTTGCGTGGCGACACGCTGATGCTGCACGGGCCGCTCCCCGCCGTCGAGCGGGCGGTGCCCGTGGCCCAGGCGCTCGTCGACCTCGTGCGCATGGGAGGGGGCGAGCCGCTGGACGTGGCCGACGTCGACCGCCTCGTGAGCCAGGAAGAGCAGGGGCCGACCGGCCGCACGCCGGACGGGGAGTACAAAATCATCCTCCCCGGCCTGCGCCGCGTGATCCAGGCGAAAACCGCGGGGCAGCGGGAGTACCTGCAGGCGATCGCGCAGCACGACATCGTGATCGGCATCGGCCCGGCGGGCACTGGGAAGACGTACCTCGCGGTGGCGATGGCCGTGGACGCCCTGGCGCGCAAACGGGTGCGGCGCATCGTGCTCGCGCGCCCGGCAGTGGAGGCGGGGGAGAGCCTCGGGTTCCTCCCCGGCGACGTGCACGAGAAGGTCGACCCGTACCTGCGACCGCTGTACGACGCGCTGGAGGACATGATGCCCCGCGACCGGGTGCAGAAGGCGATCGACAACCGCTCCATCGAGATCGCGCCACTCGCGTACATGCGCGGTCGCACCCTGTCCGACGCCTTCGTGATTCTCGATGAGGCTCAGAACGCGACCGGCATGCAGATGAAAATGTTCCTCACGCGCCTGGGCGTGAACTCGCGCGCGGTGATCACGGGAGACAAGACGCAGATCGACCTGGCCAACCGGGAGGATTCCGGCTTACTCCAGGTCGAGCGGATCCTCCCCGGGATCGAAGGGATCGGGTTCTGCTATCTGGGGGACGGGGACGTCGTGCGCCACCGGCTGGTGCGCGACATCATCCGGGCGTACGCCGAGGACGCACAGGGTTGACATGAGGCTGCCAACGAGAGAGCAGCTGCGGTATCACGGCAGCCGCTGGGCGTGGGTGGTCGGCCTGGCGACGCTCGCGTACGTCGTGTTCCCGTCGAGCGCGACGAACGTGGAGCCGCTGGTCGTCGGCACGCCGGCGGAGCACGACGTCATCGCCCCATTCACGTTCCCCGTCAACAAATCGGATCAGGAACGCGTGCGCGAGGCCGAGGAGCTCGCGGGCAGTGTGAAGCCGATCTACCAGTACCAGGAGCGGGCGCTCGACAGCGCGACGATCGCCATGCACACCTTTTTCTCGAGCGTCGAGGCCGCCGCCGATCAGGGCGGGGCGGCGGCGATCCTGCCGGTGGCGAAGGGCCAGGGATTCGCGCTCGGAGTCCCGGAGGCCGCGTACCTGGCCAAGGGCGGCAAGCGGCACGCCCTGGAAAAAGCGCTGAGCGAGGTGTTCGACCGCACGCTCGCCCTGGGGATCACGGGGCCCGGTGTCCTGCAAGTCGAGCAGGCGCCGGAGCTCATCGTGCGACGTCGCTCGGGCGAGCAGTCGGTGCCGCGCGACCAGGTGCTGTCGTATGCACAGTATCTCGTCCGGGCGCGCGCCATCCATCCCGACAGAGGCTCGAGCGTCGGCGATCAGCTGTACGTCCGGCTCGCGGGGCACTTCTTCCGGCCCACCCTCATCCCCAACACGCTCGAGACCGAGCGGCGGCGTGACGAGCTGCGCCGCAGCGTGGATCCCAGCAAGTACATCGTGCGCGCCGGGGACCGCATTGTGGGCGCGCACGAGGTCGTGACGAACGAGGCGCACGAGAAGCTGGTGGCCCTGCACAGCGATCTGGTCCGGCGCGGCGGGGCGACCAGTCGCTCACTCGGCGGCGTCTTGGGCCCGATCCTGCGCGACTCGCTCATCTTCGCAATCTTTTGGGTGCTGCTGGCGTTCTACCGCCGCGAGACGTATCGCGAGCGGCGACAGGTGGCGTTGATCGGCGGGCTGTTCGCGCTGGTCTTGCTCGAAGCAGCGGTCGTGGCGCGCTTCGTCCCGAGCCATCCGGAAGTGATCTTCCTGCCCTTCATGGCGATGTTGCTCACCGTCTTGTTCAACGGGCGGGTCTCGATGATCGCCGCGATGATTCTGGCGATCGTGATCGGCTTGCAGCCGGTGTTCCACGACATTCCCGCGCTGTTTCTGTGCGTCATCGGCGGCGTGACGGCCGCCCTGACGGTCCGCGTGCTGCGGCGACGGAGCAATTTCTACGTGCCCGTGTTGATCATCGCCCTGGGCTACCTCGCGGGCGCCGTCGCGCTGGGGCTCGCCGGCAGCTGGACGGTCGCGGACATCGGCCTGCGGGGCGTGTGGGGCGCGGCAAACGGCCTGGTGTCGGCCGGCCTCACATTCTTCCTGTTGCCGGTCGCGGAATCGATCACCGGGATCACCACCGATCTCACGTTGCTCGAGCTTTCCGACCCTAGCCGCCCGTTGCTGCGGCGGTTGTCGCTCGAGGCGCCGGGAACCTACGCCCACTCCGTCGCCATGGCGAACCTCGTGGAAGCGGCGTGCAACCGGATCGGCGCCGACGGCCTGCTCGGTCGCGTGGGCTGCTATTACCACGACATCGGGAAGATCAAGAATCCGCAGTACTTCGTCGAGAACCAGACGCGCGGCAACAACCCGCACGACCGGCTCAAGGCACATCAGTCAGCGCAAATCATCAAGGCGCACGTTACGGACGGGCTCGCCCTGGCCCGGGAAGCCAGGCTTCCGGAAGCCGTGGCGGCCTTCATTCCGGAGCACCACGGCACGACCGAAATCACTTACTTCCTCGATCGTGCGAAGAAGAGCGGCGACGGGGGATCGCCGCGCCCCGGTGACTACGTGTACCCCGGTCCCAAGCCGCACTCCGCCGAGACGGCCATCACGATGCTCGCGGACTCGGTCGAAGCGGCGCTGCGCGTCCTCGAGGACCTGACGCCTCAGAAAATCGAAGAGGTGATCAACCACATTGTGCGCACCAAGCTGAATGCTGGGCAGCTCGACGAAGCGCCCATGACGTTGCGGCAAATCGACCAGGTGAAGCAGGAATTCGTACGAATCATCAGTGGCATGTACCACAACCGCATCGACTATCCGGAGTCCAGTGGCGGCATCACGGCGACGTGGCAGCCTGCGGCCAAGGCTTGAGCGCGCGGTCGGGCGGCTCCTGGCCTGGGAAGGCGTCCCGCGGGGGCGCGCGCGTGTGGAGCTCACGCTGCTCGACGCCGATGCCATGCGCCGCCTCAATCGCCGCGCCACCGGCCGGCGCGGTCTGACCGACGTACTGGCGTTCGCGCTCCCACAACCCGACGGTGCCCTCCTCGGGGACGTGTACATTTGCCCCGCCGCCGCTCGTCGCTGGGTGAAGAACGGGGGAAGTGGGAAGGGGGAAGAGGGAAGGGTGGAGGAAGAGCTCGTGCGGTTGACGGTGCACGGCGCGCTGCACGTTCTGGGCTACGACCACCCCGCTGGGCCGGGCCGAACCCAGTCCGCGATGTGGCATCGCCAGGAGCGTTACGTACGCCGGCTCCTCGGACGCGGGCGGGAACCGTGACCCTCACCGACGCGGCGTTGACGCTCGGGGGCGCCCTCGTCGCCGGAGCCGCGGCGCTGTGGGCCGGACTGCTGGCGCTCGGCGAGGAGGCCGCCGTGGGCGAGGCGCTCCACACATTGGGCGACGCGCCGCCCGCGACCGTGGGCGCACGGGTGCCGCTGCACCGCGCGCTGCACGTCGCCCGCCTCGCGTTACTCGTGCTCGGCGCGGTGGCCGCGGGCAACGCCTTGGGGTGGTGGGGCCGGCCCTGGGCGGAAGCGCTGGGAAGCTGGGCGGTAGCGGCGACCTTTCTGTTCATTGTGGGCGACGCCCTGCCGCGCAGCCTGGCGCGTGTCGCACCCGAGCTCGCGGCGACCGCCCTCCCGCTCGCGCGCCGCACCCTCGCCCCGTTCGGCCTGCTCCTCTGGCTGCTGGCGTGGGTCGACAAGGGCCTGCACCGCCTCGTCGCCACCCGGCGCCCCCTCGAGCCCGACCTCGGCGCCGCCCAGCGCGACATGCTGCTCGGCGTGTTCACGCTGGCCGACACCCGGGTCGATGAGGTCATGACGCCCCGGCTCGACATGGTTGCGGTCGATCTGGCGGCCCCCGGCGACGACGTCATCGAGGCATTCCGCCAAAGCGAACATTCCCGCCTCCCCGTGTACGACGGGACGCCGGACAACATCGCCGGCGTCGTGTTCGCGAAGGACCTCGTGCCGTTCGCCATGGGTCTCGGCGGCGAGGACGCCGCCGCCACGGCACGCTGGCAGGATCTGGTGCGGCCCGCGGCGTTCGTCCCGGAGACCAAGACGCTCGATAGCCAGCTGCGCGACTTCCAGCGGGGCCCCGCGCATCTGGCGATCGTGGTGGACGAGTTCGGCGGTACGTCGGGGCTCATCACCCTCGAGGACATCCTCGAAGAGATCGTCGGCGATATCCGCGACGAACACGACGTGGGCGAAGCCCCGTCGATCCGTCAGGACGGCGACCGCTACTGGGTCGACGGCCGCGTCACGCTCGACGACCTGTCACAGGCGCTCGGGCGCCCGTTCGAGCATCCGGAGGTCTCGACGGTGGGTGGGCTCGTCTACTCGGTGCTGGGGCGCGTGCCCCGCGCCGGCGACGAGCTGACGCTCGATGGCTATCAGGTCGTCGTGGAGCGGGTAGACCAACGCCGCGTGACCAGCGTGCTGCTGCAGAGGCAACGGTGACCCTTCCAGCCGTACTCCTGCTGTTGGGGTTGATCCTCGCCGCTGCGTCGGCGGCCATCGGCGTGGCCGCAGCGGCCGTGAGCCAGCTCGAGCTCACGCGCTGGGTGTCGTACAAGCTCCGCGGCGCGGGTGGCGCGGCCGGCGTGCTCGAGAACCCGGGGCGAGTGCTCGCGACCGCGAACGCCCTGACCACGGTGGGTATCATCTGCGCGGCGGCAGCGATGCCCGCGCTCCTCGCCCGTACCACGCCGACCGTGCTCGGCGTCTTTACCCTTGCGCTCGGCATCCCGCTGCTCGTGAGTGCTGCGTACCTCGTGCCGCGCGTGCTGGGCCGGCGCTGGGCGGAGCCGATCGTGGCGCACGCGGCCCCGCGGCTCGAGAAGCTCGGCCGCGCGTTTGCGCCCTTCGTCCCGTGGCGTGACCCCTCGACCCGCACCACGCTCGCGGCGGTGCTCACGAACGCCGACACCGAAGCGCTGGCGTCCGCAGACGAAATGGCGGTCGTGTCGGGCGTGCTGGCCTTCGCGGATCGGCCGGTGCGGGAGTTGATGACGCCCCGTACGTCGATCGTGGCGATTCCCGAAGGTCTGCTCGCGGCGGAGGCGGCGCACGTGTGTCTCCAGTCGGGCTACAGCCGATACCCGGTGTACCGGGGGTCGCTCGACGAGGTGATCGGCGTGACGCACGCCTTCGATCTCCTCCGCCTGCCGCCCGATGCCCCCGTCCCCGTCCTGCCGGCCCTCGTGGTGCCGGGCACCACGCGCGCGGCCGACCTCATGCTGGAAATGCAGCGGGGCCGGAGTCACCTGGCCGTCGTGCTGGACGAGTTCGGCGGGACGGCGGGCCTGGTCACGTTCGAGGACCTGCTTCGCGACCTCGTGTCGGAGATCTTCGAGCCGGGCGGCTCGCCCCCTCTCGACGAGCCCCCAGTACGGATCGTCGAGCTTGAGGGAAGCGCCCCGGCCAGCCGGCTCGAGGAGGCGCTCGGTGTCACGCTGGCGACCCGCGGGGTCCAGACCGTGGCGGGGCTGCTCGTGCAGGCGCTGGGGCGTATTCCCAGACCGGGTGAGCGGTTCGCGCTCCATGGGCTCGAGTTCGACATTCTCGCCGCTACCGCCACCCGCGTGGAGCGCGTCGCCGTGCGGCCGGGGCCGGTGCGCACCGTACCGCTCGAGCGCGCCGAAGAGCGGATCTGACGCATGAGTCTTGCGTGATGACGGAGCAGATTCTCGAGGGGCTCGCCCGGCGTGAGCCCGCGGCCCTGGCCCGCGCCATCACTCTCGTCGAGAACCAGCGCGACGGGTTCGAGCGGGTGTTGGCGCATGCGCACGGGTTGCTCGGGCGCGGCGGCACGCGGCGGGTCGGCATCACCGGCCCCCCGGGAGCCGGCAAGAGCACGCTCACGGAAGCGCTGATCCAGCGGTTCCGCGCCCGTCACCTCTCCGTCGGCGTCGTGGCCGTGGATCCGACCAGCCCATTCACCGGTGGGGCGCTGCTCGGCGACCGGATCCGGATGGAATCCGCCGGCGTCGATCCCGGCGTGTTCATCCGCTCGATGGCGACGCGGGGCGCGCACGGCGGACTCGCCACGACGACGGAGGAAGTCGCCGATCTGCTCGAGGCATTCGGCTTCGAGCGCGTGCTGCTGGAGACGGTGGGCGTCGGGCAGACCGAGCTCGACATCGCGCGCACGGCCGAGACGACCGTACTCGTGCTCGTGCCCGAATCGGGCGATGGGATTCAGGCGCTCAAGGCCGGGGTCATGGAAATCGCGGACATTTACGTGGTGAACAAGAGCGACCGTCCGGGCGCCGACAAGTTCCGGCAAGAGGTCGAGGTGATGCTCGGTATCCGGCGGGGGAACGCGTTCCGTCACATCACCCCGCACCACCGGGCGGACCGGCCGACCGTTGAACCGTCCAGCGACTGGGAGCCGCCGGTGCTCGCGACCGTGGCGTCGACGGGTGCCGGAGTGGACGAGCTCGCAGCCGCTCTCGATGGCCATTACGCCTATCTTCAAGCGAGCGGCAAGCTGGCCGAGCGACGGCGGCAGCGCCTGGCGGCGCGGACACGCGCCGTCCTGGAACGAAGCGTGCGGCGCTGGCTCCTGGAAGGGACGCGCGTCGAGGAGCTGCTGGCGTTGCGGCTGGACGAGGTAGCGGACGGCCGGCGGAGCCCGTACGACGTGGCGGCCGAGATCCTCGATCAAGTGAAGGCCGGGGAGGGAGGGGACGCGATTCGATGAGCGGCATCGAGAAGAAGCCCGTCTATACGCCAGACGACCTGGCCGGCTTCGACCCGGCGAGCCGGTTGGGGGCACCGGGCGCCTACCCGTTCACGCGCGGCATTCATCCCACGATGTATCGGGGGAAGCTGTGGACAATGCGGCAGTTCGCGGGCTTCGGGAGCGCGGAAGACACGAACCGACGCTACAAGTTCCTGCTGGAGCACGGGCAGACCGGCCTCTCGGTAGCGTTCGACTTCCCCACGCTGATGGGGTACGACTCCGACCACCCGCGCGCCGAGGGTGAAGTGGGCAAGTGCGGCGTCGCGATCTCGTCGCTCGCCGACATGGAAGACCTGTTCCACGGGATCCCGCTCGATCAAGTCTCGACGTCGATGACCATCAACGGGCCGGCGGCGATGTTGTTCTGCTTCTACGTCGCCGCGGCCGAGAAGCAGGGCGTGGCGAGCACCGCGCTGCGCGGCACCGTGCAGAACGACATTCTCAAGGAATACATGGCGCAGCACGCCTGGGTGTATCCCGTCGAGCCCGCCCTCAAGATCATCGTGGACATGTTCGAGTGGTGTGCCACGCACACGCCGTTGTGGAACACGATCTCGATCTCGGGCTACCACATCCGCGAGGCGGGTGCCACGGCGGCGCAGGAGCTCGCGTTCACCCTGGCAAACGGGTTTACGTACGTCGAGCGGGGGATCGCGCGCGGGCTGGACGTGGACGCGTTCGCCCCGCGCCTCTCGTTCTTCTGGGACATCCACAACGATTTCTTCGAAGAGATCGCGAAGCTCCGGGCCGGCCGCCGGATCTGGGCCCGGCACATGCAGGAGCGCTACGGCGCGAAGAACCCGCGCTCCGCGATGATGCGGTTCCACTCCCAGACCGCGGGAGTTACGCTCACCGCGCAGCAGCCGATGAACAACGTGGTCCGGGTGGCCTACCAGGCGCTCGCCGCGGTGCTCGGGGGCACCCAGTCGCTCCACACCAACTCATTGGACGAAACGCTCGCGCTCCCCACGGAAGAGGCGGTCCGCCTGGCGCTCCGGACCCAGCAGATCATCGCGCACGAGACCGGCGTGGCGGACGTGATCGACCCGTTCGGCGGCTCCTACTTCGTGGAGTCGCTCACCGACCAGCTGGAGCGCGAGGCGGAAGGCCTGTTCGCGGAAATCCAGTCGGTCGGTGGCGTGGTCAAGGGAATCGAAAGCGGCTGGTTCCAACGGCAGATCGCGCGCTCCGCCGAGCAGTTCCAGCGCGATGTCGAGGCGGGCGGTCGCGTCCTGGTCGGCGTGAACGACTACTTGAGCGCCAACGACCACCCCGTCGAGATTCTCAAGGTCTCGGGTGACGCCGAGGAGAGCCAACGACGCCGGCTCGCGCGACTGCGGGCCGAGCGCGACAACACCCTCGTCGCGGAGCGGCTCGCGGCGTTGCGCGGGGCGGCCCGCGCCGATGAGAACGTGATCGGCCCGATGCTCGATTGCGCCCGCGTCTACTGCACGCTGTACGAGATTCGCCATGCGCTCGAGAGCGTGTACGGCGCTTACCGCGAGCCGGTATTCTTCTAGCCCATGAGCGCATTACCGGTATCTCCCAGCGAGAGCGCGGTGCGCGCCGCCATCGAGCGGCTGTCGCGCGTCCAGCCCGGCGCGTATCACGTCGTGTCGTGCTACTTGAAGCTCGAGCCCCGGGACAAGACGCGCGGCAAGTATCTCATCAAGATCAAAAACCGCATCCGCGAAGCGCTCGCCGGCCTGCAGCGCCAGGAGCTGGAGCGCGCCCTCCGGGCTCAGGTCGCGGCGGACCTGGAGCGCGTGCAGGCCTATTTCGGGGAGCCGACCCGGCTGCCGCCGGCGCGGGGGATCGCGCTGTTTGCCTGCGGCGCGCTCGATCTGTTCGAGGCGCTCCCGCTCCCTCACGTCCATCGCTCGCGGCTCGCGGTCGCGCCCGTGCCGCTGGTACGGGAACTCGTGGCACTGGAGGAGGAATTCGGCACCATCCTCGTCGCCGCGTGCGATCGCACCAGCGCGCGCTTCTTCGAAGTGACGGCCTATGACGTCGTGGAGCTGCCCAGCCTGACGGCGGAGGCGACGCGACCGGGGAAGTTCCACGGCGAGCGGCAGGCCAAGCGGGGCAACATGCTCGCGGGCGGCTTCGGCGAGCACAATTACCATATGCGGATCCGGGTGGAGCGGCAGCGACACTATGCGCAGGTGGCGGACCGGATCTTCCAGATCCACACCCAGCGCCCCCTCGCCGGGCTCGTGGTCGCCGGCATCGGCGTGGACGCCGCGGCCCTGCTGCCGCACCTCCACACCTACCTCCACGACCTCGTGCTCGGCGTCGTGCGTTTGAACCCCAAGCGCGTCACGGCGGCCGAGGTGCGCGAGGCGGCGCTCTCCTTGCGCGAAGAGCGCGAGCGCGCCTGGGAGCGAGCGCACGCCGAGGCCGTGCGTGAGGGCGCTGGCACCGGCTGGGCGGTGAACGGAATCGAGTCGACGCTCAAGGCGCTCCAGCGTGGCCAGGTGCGTACGTTGCTCGCCGACGGGCAGGACGACGACCGCCGCATCGACGACGCCATCGAGGAGGCCCTCGCCCAGCGCGTCCAGGTCGACGTCGTATACGACGACCGGGCGCGCCGCGTCGTGGACGGGCTCGCCGGCTTGCTGCGGTTTCGGCGCTGATGCCCGGCTCGAAGCGCCCCATCAGGGTCCTGGTCGCCAAGCCCGGCCTGGACGGGCACGACCGCGGGGCGAAGGTCGTGGCCGCCGCGCTGCGCGACGCGGGGATGGAGGTCATCTACACGGGGCTGCACCAGACCCCCGAGATGATCGCGCAGGCCGCGATTCAGGAAGACGTCGACGTCGTCGGCCTGTCCATCCTCTCGGGCGCCCACCTTACCTTGTTCCCGCGCGTCAAGCAGCTCCTGGTCGCAGCGGGACGCGACGACGTGTTGGTGACGGGTGGCGGGATCATCCCTCCGGAGGACAGCGCCGCGTTGCGCCAGCAGGGGATCGGGCGGTTGTTCGGACCGGGCACCCCCACGACAGACCTGGTGAAATACATCGAAGAGTGGGCTGCCGAGCATGTCTCGGCGTGACCCCCATCTCCCTTGAGTCGTCTTAAAACCCTCACCGCGGAATACCGCGAGCTCAAAGCGCGCCTCGAGCAGGGCGGCGGGCCCGACAAGGTGCGCCGCCAGCACGAGCAAGGAAAGCTGACGGCTCGCGAGCGGATCGACGCCCTGCTCGATCAGGGCGCGACTTGGTTCGAAATCGGCCTGCTCGTCGCGTCCGACCAGTACGACGGGCAAGCTCCGGGTGCCGGCGTGATCACCGGGATGGGGCGGATCGCCGGTCGGCCGGTGGTGGTGGTGGCAAACGACGCCACCGTGAAGGCGGGCTCCTGGTGGCCCGAGACGATCAAGAAGATGCTACGCGCTCAGGAGATCGCGATGCGCCAGCGCATCCCGATCGTGTACCTCGTGGACTCGGCCGGCGTGAATCTGCCGTACCAGGGCGGCGTGTTCCCAGGGCAATACGGCGCGGCGCGCATCTTCTACTACAACTCGATCATGCGACACTACCTCCGCGTGCCGCAGATCGCCGCGGTCATGGGACCGTGCATCGCGGGCGGGGCGTACCTTCCCGCGCTGTCGGATGTGATCTTCATGGTCGAAGGCACGTCGTTCATGGGGCTCGGGGGCCCGAACCTCGTGAAGGGCGCCACGGGACAGACGGTGGACGCGGAATCGCTGGGCGGCGCGGCGACGCACACCGCGGTGAGCGCGGTGGCGCACTATCGCGCGAAGGACGATCGTGAGTGTCTCACCCGCATCCGGGAATACGTCGCACGCCTGCCGCGCACGCTGCGACCTCCCGCGCCGGCCGGCAAGCCCAAACGCGGTCCCAAGGAGCTGTACGACCTGCTCCCGTCGGATCACCGCATGAGCTACGATGCCCGCGCGGTGCTCGAGTGCCTGCTCGACGCGGGCAAGTTGGACGAGTTCCAACCCGACCGCGCACTCGAGATGATCTGCGGTCACGGCGCGATCGAAGGCCGCACGGTCGCGCTGATCGCCAACTCGCGGGGGGTCATCAAGGGTCGCAAGGGTGGAGGAGAGACCGGGGCCCCGAAGATCGGCGGAATCATCTACACCGAGAGCGCCGAGAAGGTGGCCTACTTCATCGAGAACGCCGACCGCGAACGGATCCCCCTCCTGTTCGTGCAGGACGTGTCGGGGTTCATGGTCGGCACTGATGCGGAGCACTCCGGGATCATCCGTGCGGGGGCGCGCTTCGTGGAGGCGATGGCCACCGCGACGGTGCCCAAACTCGTGCTCACGGTGAACCATGCCTCGGGCGCGGGCTACTACGCGATGGCGGGGCAGGGCTTCGATCCCGACTTCATCGTATCGTGGCCGACCGGACGGATGGGCGTCATGGAAGGCGAGTCCGCGATCCAAGCGGTCTTCGGCAACGACGCGGCGAAGCCGGAAAACGCGCCCGCGGTCGACGCGATGCGCGCGGACTACGAGCATCAGCTCGACGCCAGATTCGCCGCCGCCCGCGGGTTCGTGGACGCGATCGTCCTGCCGGAAGAAACGCGCGAGACGCTGGCGTTTCTCCTCGAGACGACGGGCGAATTCACCGGCCCACACCTCGGAGCCTTCGTGCTGTCGAGTCAACCATGAGATCACACGCCATCCCGCTCCTGCTCGTCGCGCTCACCGCCCGATGCGGTGGCTCCGCTCCGCCGCCGGCCACGCGACCCACGCCGGCCGCCTCGCCGGCCGCCCCGGCCTCGCCCGCTCCGACCTCCCCACCGCCGGCGTCCCAAGCCCCGCCGACGGCTACGGGCGTCGCGAGCAGGCTCCCCATTCTGCCGCCGGCGCGTGCGCTGCTCGTCGGCCTCATGCCCCTGCAGAGCGCCGGCGTCAACGACTTCCGCGCCAAGCACCCCACGTACGACGGACGCGGCGTTGTGATCGGCATTCTCGACACGGGAGTGGACCCGGGGGTGGACGGCCTGATCGTCACCAGCACCGGCGCGCCCAAGCTGCTCGACGTGCGGGATTTCTCCGGGGAGGGTGTGGTGCGGCTCACGCCCGTCACTCCCACCGGGGACGGCACGGTGGCGGTGGCCGGCCGTGCGCTCGCCGGTGCCGGCCGGATCGGGCGGCTCACGACGGCGACCACCTGGTACGCGGGCGTCCTGGCCGAGCGCCCGCTCGGCAAAGTGCCGGGCGCCGATCTGAACGGCGACGGGACCAACAGCGATGCCTTTCCCGTGATCGTGGTGAAAGCGACGGACGGTTGGGTCGCGTTCATCGACACGAACCTGGACGGCTCGTTCGAGGACGAGATGCCGCTGCACGATTACCGCCAGGGCCGGGAAACGATCGCGCTCGGCACGAAACCGATCACGTTAGCCGCCAACTTCGGCGAATCGAGCGGCGTCCCCACGCTCGCTTTCGTGTTCGACAACAACGCGCACGGCACGCATGTCGCGGGGATCGCCGCGGGGCACACCCTGTTCAACGTCGCGGGCTTCGACGGCGTCGCACCGGGCGCGCAGCTGCTCGGGCTGAAGATCGCGAACGACGCGCGTGGCGGCATCTCGATGACCGGCAGTATCCAGCACGCGATGGAGTACGCCGCCCGCTACGCGGAGCAGCGCCACTTGCCCCTCGTGCTGAACCTGAGCTGGGGAATCGGCAACGAGCCCGGCGAGCGTGCCGTCATCGACTCGATCGTCAATGCGTTTCTCGTCGCCCATCCGGAGGTCGTGTTCACAATCAGCGCCGGGAACGACGGACCGGGTCTCTCAACGGTGGGTCTGCCCGGGTCGGCCGACCTCGCCGTCTCCGTAGGCGCGGCACTGCCGGGGATCTACGTCCCGCTCGAGCAGGATGGCGCGCCGCCCGTGGCGGGCGACTTCGTCGGCTCGTTCAGCGGCCGCGGCGGGCAGTTCGGGAAGCCCGACGTGCTCGCGCCGGGGTGGGCCTTCTCGACCGTTCCCTCGTTCGACACTGGCAACGAGATCAAGGCCGGCACGAGCATGTCCGCGCCCTACGTGGCGGGCCTCGCGGCGTGTCTCATGTCGGCGCTGGCGCAGGAGGGGCGTACACCGGACGGCGCCGAGGTGAGTGCCGCCCTTCGGGTCGGCGCCGCTGGCCTGCCCGGCGCGAGCGTGCTCGATCAGGGGGCCGGCGTGCCGCAGCTGGAGCGGGCCTACCGTTGGCTTTTGGCCGGACATCAGGGCTCCGCCTACGTCGTCCGCGCGACCACCGGCGGCGGGTCGGCGGCCTTCCGGCGTGAGGGCCTCGCTGGACCGGGGGACACGGTCGAAACGTTCCGGGCGCGACACGTCACCGGACTCCGGGTCGCGCAGTTCTCCCTGAAGAGCGACGCGCCGTGGCTGACCGCCCCGGCGCTCGTGGCCGCGGCAGCCCGCGAGACCGAGATCCCGCTGATCTATTCCGCCCCCGCGCTCGCAGCGCCAGGCGTGTACGTGGGAACGGTGACCGCGTGGAATCCGAGCGATGCCCTCGCCGGCCCGTTGTTCCGGCTCGTCAATGTCGTGACCATCCCGTACACCCTCTCGGACAACCCGTTGTTTGACGAACGGCGCTCCGTCGGCCCGGGCCAGGTGCGCCGATACTTTCTCCGCGTGGCGCCGGCGGGCGCCACCCTGGTGGCCACCGTCACGCTCGCCGACTCCGGGCAACAGACCGCCAAGGCCATCCTGTACGAGCCCAACGGCGCGCCATTCCGCGAGCTGGCGCGCGATTCGATCGTTTCGATCGGTGGATCCCAGGTCGGTACCGCCCGGTTCGTGGTGCGCGCGGAAGATGCCGTCGCCGGGGTGTACGAGCTGGACGTCGTTGCGCCGCCCCGCTCCGGGGCCGTCGCGACCGTCCGCGCCCAGCTCGCACCACTCACCCTGGCGGACCGCGAAGCGACCAACCCAGGCCCAGCAAGCGTGAGCGGGCGTCTCACGCAGACGCTGCTCGGCGCGGAGCGCGCGCTGGAGATCGCGGGCCGCGGCGCGCCGCCCGAAAGCATCACCGTCTCGGTGCCCGATTGGGCCGCGACGGCGGTGGTCGAGGTGGAGATGCCACGCGAGCAGTGGCGCGAGTTCACCGACTTCGGAGTGACCGAGTTCGATTCCACGGGGCAGCAGGTCTCCCAGGGGCCGCTCGAGTACGCGTTCGGGCGGCAAGCGTTCACGGTACCGCCGGCGTTGCGTGGCCATGCGCTTACGGTCGAGTTGTATCCCGGCTTCGCGCGCGACAAGGGCGTCCACCCGTGGCGGGGGAAACTGCGGGTGCGCTTCCTGCTGAGCGAGCCACGCCCGCTCGGCGACGGCCGGGAGATCACCGTGCTCCCCGGCGGACGCGCTCCACTCCCAGCCCAGCGGCCGCGCGATCTGGCTTTGCCCGAGGGCTTCGCACCGCTCGTCGAGGTGAGCGTGCGCGCATCGGTCGGGCCCCCGGCCCCCGCCTCCGCCCCCGACGCAACCCGCCGCGTGGTCGTCAGTCCGTGAAACCGCGCTCCGCCACGGTGCGCATCGCCGCGGGGCAGGGGTTCTGGGGCGACTGGCTCGAGGCGCCGTACCGCCAGGTGACCGGCGGACCGGTGGACTACCTCATGATGGACTATCTCGCCGAAGTCACGATGTCCATCCTGCAGAAGCAGAAGTCACGCGATCCGTCGCTCGGGTACGCCAAGGACTTCATCCCCCTGATGGAGCGCATCCTGCCGATCGTCGCGGAGCGGCGGATCAAGATCACCGCCAACGCCGGTGGCGTGAACCCCCGCGGCTGCGCGCAGGCGGTGGCCGAGGTCGCGCGCCGCCTGCGGCTCAAGGGCAAGCTCCGGATCGGCGTGGTGACGGGGGACGATCTGCTGGGACGCTTGGACGGGCTCCTGGCCCGCGGGCACGAGCTCCGGAACCTCGACACGAACCGGCGATTGGCCGACGTGCGCGACCGGGTCGTCTCGGCGAACGCCTACCTCGGCGCCTGGCCGGTCGTGGACGCGCTGCGCCGCGACGCGGACGTCGTCGTGACGGGACGCGTCACCGACACCGGGCTCACCCTCGCGCCCATGATACACGCCTTCGGGTGGCGGCCCGACGCCTGGGACCTCCTGGCCGCAGGCACCGTCGCAGGTCATACGATCGAATGCGGCGCTCAATGCAGCGGAGGCAACTGCCTGGTGGACTGGGAACGGATCCCGGACCTCGCGAATGTCGGCTACCCGATCGTGGAGGCGGCGCCGGATGGGACGTTCGAGATCACCAAGCATCCCGGCACCGGCGGGCGGATCAGTGTGGCGGGCGTGACGGAGCAACTGGTCTATGAGATGGGGAACCCCGCCGAATACATCACCCCCGACTGCATTGCCGATTTCACCACCATTCGGCTCGAGCAGCACGGGAAAGACAGAGTTCGAGTCTCAGGCGTCAGGGGGAGACCCGCCACGGACAAGCTCAAAGTGTCGATGGGGTATTTCTACGGCTATAAGGCGGTTGGAACCCTGGTCTACGCGTGGCCGGACGCCTACCAGAAGGCCCAGGCCGCCGATCGGATTCTCCGCCAGCGGCTCGCCGATCTCGGTCTCAAGTTCGAGTCCGTCCTGACGGAGTTCGTCGGAGCCGACGCGACCCATGGCCCGCTGGCGCGCGCCAGTGCACCGCTCGACCAGCTGCCGGAAGTGCAGCTGCGGATCGGCGTCCGCTCGCCCGACCGGGCGGCCGTCGATCGCTTCACGCGCGAGATCGCACCGCTGATACTCAATGGACCGCCCAGCGTCACCGGGTTCGCGGGCGGACGACCGAAACCCGAGGAGATCGTGGCCTACTGGCCGGCGCTCCTCGATAAGGGAATGGTGGAGCCATGCGTCGAGGTCGTGGACGTATGACGAAGGCGGACCGCAAGAGGAGTGTGCCACTGCTCGAGCTCGCCCACGCACGGTCCGGCGACAAGGGAGATACGGCCAACGTCGGGTTGATCGCGCTGAAACCAGAGTACTATCCGATCCTGGTGCAACACGTGACGGCAGCGCGCGTAGCCCGGCACTTCAAAGGCATGATCTCCGGCCCGGTCGAGCGGTACGAGCTGCCCAACCTCCACGCCCTGAACTTCCTGCTGCATGGCGCGCTCGACGGCGGCGGTACCATCTCGCTCAAGACCGACGCCCAAGGGAAGGTGTTTTCCACCGCGCTCCTGCGTCTCGAGCTGGAGCTCCCCAAATGAGTGATCGGGTGCTGGCCGCGCTGGAAGGCGGCGTTCTCACCGCGACGCTCAACCGGCCGGAGAAGAAGAATGCGATCGACACTCCCATGATCGACGCCCTGCTCACCCTGCTGGACCAGGCCGATCTCGACGCCGCCGTGCGCGTCGTCGCGGTGCGTGGCGCCGGGAGCGATTTTTGCGCCGGCATGGACCTGAACGAGCTGCTCGCATCCGCCGACAAGAGCGTCGAGGAAAACCGCCAGGCGGCGCTGCGCTTCGCCGAGATCTTCGTACATATGCGACGCATCCCCAAGCCGATCGTGGCGGTCGTGCAGGGCCGGGCGCTCGCGGGGGGATGCGGATTGGCCACCGCGTGCGACCTCGTGCTCGCCACCGAATCCGCGAAGTTCGGCTATCCGGAGGTGCAGCGGGGCTTCGTCCCGGCGATCGTTATGACCCTGCTCAAGCGCACGGCGGGCGAGAAGGTCGCGTTCGATCTTGCGGCCACGGGACGGATCCTCGGCGCCTCGGAGGCGGCGGGGCTGGGACTCGTGTCGCGCGTATACGAGGACTCGGATTTCGAGGACCAGGTGAGCGAGGTGTTGCGCGCCCTGGCCGCCGCCAGCCCGTCCGCGCTGGCATTCACCAAACAGCAGTTCTACCAGCTCGACGGCGTGCGCTTCGAAGAGGGGATCCGGCTGGGAGCCGACGTGAACGCGGTGAGCCGCACGACTCCGGACTTCCGCGCCGCGTTGCAGGCGTTCCTCAAAAAGTGACCCGCTTCTTCACCCTGAAAGCCTGGCTGGGAGGCACGGGCCTCGCGTTGGGCCTCGCCGGCATGGCGGGCGGGTGGCGCTGGCTCGTGTGGACAGCCGTGGCACTGCTGGGTGCGGCGTTCGCGCTGCGTTTCACCGAGCGGGGGAGCGGGCCGGGACCGTAGCCTGCGCTGTCAGCTTCCTGACAGGTTCGCCGGATAGCTTTGTCCGCCGCGACATGTCATTCACGCAACGCCTGGTCTATTTGTCGGTGCTTGCCACGAGCCTGCCCGGCTCCGCGGCCGCCTCCCTGTCCGCCCAGCAGCCGGTCACGCGTGAGCAGGCAGCGGCGGCGGCACTCGCTCGCGGGGCGCGAGCCGCGTTCGGTCGTGCCGACACCGCGGCGGCCGGCGGGGTGTTGCATGGCGCGCGGCTCTATCCCAACCCCTCGGCGTCGGCGAGCTACTCGAAAGACGTCCCCCACTACCACGTGGTCGCCGACCTGCCGCTCGACCTGCCCTGGATCCGCTCGGCGCGGATCGGCGCCGCCGCGTCTGCCCGAGACGCCGCCCGCTACGGCTTCGCGTTCGAGCGCGCCGCGATCCGGTTCGACGTCGATACGACCTACACCCGAGCGCTCGCTGCATTCGCCCGCGCGCGACTGTCGCGCCGCACCGCGCTCGACGCGGACAGCTTGCGCAAGATGGCGCAGCTGCGGCGCGAGGTCGGCGACGTGAGCGAGCTCGATGTGCGCCTCGCGACGGTCAACGCGGGGCAGCTCGAGAACATCGCCGCGGACGATTCCGCAGCCGCCGTGCAAGCGCTCCTCGCCGTGCAGCTCGCGATGGGACTGCCCGCCGAAGACGTGACGATCGTGCTCGCCGATTCGCTCGCGCCACCATTGGACAGCATGCCGCCGGCGGCGGGCGAGCCCCTGCCCGTCGCGGCGGCGGCGGCGACCCTCCGCTCGTCGGAGCGCGCGCTGGCCCTGGCCCACCGCAGCGTGTTCGCCGCCCCCAGTCTCCAGGTGGGCTTCGACAACGGCGACCCCGGTGGGGAGCGGGGCCTCCTGCCGACCGTCGGGCTCTCCCTGCCGCTCCCGCTGTTCAACTGGAACGGCGGCGAGGTCCGACAGGCTGCCGCGGCGCGCGATCGCGCGCAGGCCGGTTTGGACCTCGTGCGACGGGAGACGGGAGCCGAGCAGGCGCGGGCGCGGCGCGGGTTCGCGCTGGCGCTGGCACGCCTCGAGCGCGATCGGCGGCTGCTGTCGAGCGCGGACCGGGTCGCGGCGATGTCGCTGCAGGCGTACGCCGAGGGCGTGGTCGCCCTGCCCAACGTGCTCGAGGCCCAACGCAACGCCCGCGAGGCGCTCGCCCGCTATATCGACGATGTCGCGGCGGCGAACGACGCCGCAGCGGCCGTTCGGCTCCTCACCACAACGCAGTCGCCATGACCGCCAGGACGTGCCTCGTCGCCGCGGCGCTGGGGCTCGCGGCCTGTCGTTCGGAGCGCCAGGCAAGCGCCGCCGACACGCCTCCTTCCGAGCAGACGGTGGGCGGGGTGGGAACGGCAGTCGCTACGAAGCAGTCCTTCCCGCAGCTGGTGAGCGCCATCGGCACCGTGACCGCGCGACCGGGGCACTTCGCGGAGCTCTCGGCCCCTGCGCCCACACGGGTGGCGCGTATCTTCGTCGCCCCCGGCCAGCGCGTGGCAGAGGGAGATTCTCTGGTCGAGTTCGAGCGGGCGCCGTTCGACGCGGCGGCGCGCAGCGCGGAGACCGCGCTCGCCAGCGCCGAGCGCGCACATGCCCGGGCGGTACGACTGGCGCAGGCGGGAATCCTGCCCCAGAAGGACAGCGACCAGGCCGCCGCGGACCTGGCGCAGGCGCAGGTGGCGGCGATCACGGCGCGGCGCGCGCAGCAGCTCGCCACCCTCCGGGCCCCGCTGGCCGGCGTCGTCACACGGATGACGGCGGTGCTGGGCGCCGCGGTGGACGCGAACCAGCCGCTCGTCGAGGTGGCCGATGTGGCGGCCTTGGACGTGGTCTTCAACGTGAGCCCGGCGCAGGCGGCTCGGATCCACGCCGGTGACTCCGTGGGTGTCACCGCTGGCGAAGGAGCGGGTGGTGAGGCGGTGGGGCAGGGCTCGGTCACCGCCGTCGGCGCCGCCGTGGATTCGAGCTCGCGCGCGGTCGCCGTACGCGCCCGCATCGGGCGACCGGCCAGGCCGCTGCGCATCGGTGAGTCGCTGTTCGGTAGGATGGTGACCGCCGTCCACGCCGGCGCCGTGACGGTGCCGGTGGCTGCGCTGGTCCCGTCCGGAGACGGGTTCCAGGTCTTCGTCGTGGACAGCGGGGGCATCGCGCACGTGCGTGCCGTGACGGTCGGGGCGCGCAGCGAATCACTCGCCGAGATCCTTACGGGTCTCACGGCGGGCGAGACCGTGGTCACGACCGGCGCCTACGGCATCGAAGACGGCACGAAGATCGTCCGGACCGCGCCGTGACGCTGTTCGATGTTCTGAGCCGGCAGCGCCGGCTCGTCTATCTGCTCGTGGCGCTCGCCAGTATCGCGGGCGTGTGGGCCGCTGCGACGCTCCCCTCAGCCATCTACCCCGAGCTCACCTTCGCCCGCGTGACGATCGTCGCAACCGGCACGTCGCTCGGCGCGCGCCAACAGCTGTTCGGCGTGTCGCGACCCATCGAGGAAGCCGTCAGTATCGTCCCCGGCGTTACCCGGGTCCGATCTCGTACCATCCGGGGCGGCGCCGAGATCAACGTGGATTTCTCGCCGAGCACGGAGATGCTCAACGCGCTGCAGGAGGTCCGCGCGCGCGTCGACCAGATCGTGCCCGACCTGCCGGCGGGCGTGAGCATCCAGGTCGAGCGGATGACACCTTCGCTCTTCCCGATCCTGTCGTACAATGTCGAGGGCGGCGACCCAGCCACACTGTACGACATCGCGCGGTACCAGATCAAGCCGATCGTGTCGCGGGTGCCGGGGGTCGGACGCGTGGACGTGCTCGGGAGCGACGTGCGCGAGATCGAGGTCGTCGCCGATCCGGCGCGCCTGGCGCAGCAAGGGATGACGTTCGACGAGCTCGCGGCTGCGATCCGCGAGGCCACGACCGTCGCGGCGGTTGGGCGAATGCCGATGGACTATCGGCAGTACCTCATGGTGAGCGCGACGGAGGCGCACTCCGCCGATGACATCGCCAACGTGGTCGTCGGGCACGGGCTCCGGGTGCGCGACCTGGCGACGGTGACGCCCGGCACCGCCGACCGCGTAAGCATCATCTCGGGCAACGGGCGACCGGTCGCACAGCTGAACATCACGCGCCAACTCGGCGGTAACACGCTTGCGATCGCGGACAGCGTGGCGGGCGTCGCCCGCGCCTTGGCGCACACGCTGCCTCCGGGCGTGCGCCTCACGCCCGTGTACGACCAAGCAGCACTCGTGCGCGACGCCGTCACCGCGGTCCGCGACGCCATGCTGATCGGCGCCGCGCTCGCCGTCGTTGTGCTCCTGCTCTTCCTCCGCCACGGCCGGATCACCGCGGTCAGCGCGTCGTCCATCCCGCTCACGCTCGTCATCACGATCTTCGTGATGTGGTTGTTCGGACAGACGTTCAACCTGATGACCCTCGGCGCCATGGCGATCGCCATCGGTCTCGTCATCGACGACGCCGTCGTCATCACGGAGAATATCGTCCGGCATCTCGACCAGAACCCCGACCGGACCGCGGCCATCCGCGACGCGGTCCAGGAGCTGCTCTGGCCGGTCACGACGTCCACCCTGACGACCGTCGTCGTGTTCTTGCCGCTGGGCCTGCTGCAGGGCGTGGTCGGCCAGTTCTTCCACGCCCTGTCGATCACGCTCACGATCGCCGTGCTGGTGTCGCTGGGACTCGCCTGCTCGGTGATCCCGCTTCTCAGCCAGCGCTACCTCGGGCCGCGCGACGCGGAGCACGCCCCCCCGCCACCGGGCACGGCGCCGAGTGCCCTGGAGCGTCTCGGTCACGCCATCGACGCGCTGGCGGGCGCGTACGAGCGCACGCTCGGCGCCGTGCTGCACCATCCGCGGCGCGTGGCTGTCGCCGCCGTGGTGCTCATCGCCGCCGGGTACGTCGCGTACCGTGCGACGGAAACCGGCTTCCTGCCCGAGATGGATGAGGGGGCGTTCGTCCTCGATTACTGGGCCCCGGGCGGCACGGCCCTGACCGAAACGGATCGCCAGCTTCACGTCATCGACGGCATCCTCGCCCGGATCCCGGAGGTGGCCGGGACCAGTCGGCGGACCGGCGCCGAGCTGGGCCTGTTCGCGACGTTGCAGAACCGCGGCGACTACGCGGTCCGGCTCAAGCCCCAGAGCCAGCGCCACCGGTCGATCGACGAGGTCATCGACGAGGTCCGGGCGCGGGCGACGGCCGCGCTCCCGCGCATGCGGATCGAGTTCGTCCAGATTCTTTCGGACGTCGTCAACGACCTCGCGGGCAGCGCCCGGCCAGTGGAAATCAAGCTGTTCGGCCCAGACCTGGCGGCCCTCGAGGCGTACGGGACCCAGCTCGACTCCGCCATGGCGGGCATCGAGGGCCTGGAGGATCTCTTCAGCGGCGTGAGCGAGCCGACGGCCGAGATGGCGATGCATGTCGACGCCGCGGAGGCGAACCAGGTCGGGCTGACGCCCGCGGGGGTGAGCCAATCCGTGAGCAGTGCGCTGCTCGGCGTGGACGCGGGCCAGGTCTACCGCGACGACCGGAGCATCGGGGTCCGCGTCCGCGCGCCCGATTCGGTGCGCTTCGACCCTCTCCGCCTCGGGGCCATCCCCGTGCTCGCGCCGGGTCGCCGTGCGCCCATTCCGCTCGCGTCGCTCGCTCGTTTCACGCCGCTGGACGCCCCGTCGGAGCTGCTCCGCGAAAACCAGCAGCAGATGATCATGATGACCGCCGACCTGGGCGCCCGCGGCCTCGGGAGCGTGATGGCGGACGTGCGGGAGGCGCTCGCGAAGCACCCGCCGCCACCCGGTATCCGCGTCGAACTCGGCGGCCAATATGCGAGCCAGCGGGCCGCGTTTCGGTCCCTCTTGCTGGTGCTCGGCCTCGCCGCGGCGAGCGTGGTCGCCGTGATGGTGGTGCAATTCTCGTCCTTCGTAGAGCCTCTCGTGGTGCTCCTCGCCGCGCCCCTCTCGTTTGTCGGCGCGATGGCGCTCCTCCTCGTCACGCGCACCGCGCTAAACGTCTCGTCGTTCATGGGCTTGATCCTGCTGGTCGGGCTGATCGTCAAGAACGGGATCATCCTGCTCGATTTCACGCGGCTCCGGATGCAAACCGCGCACCTATCGCTCGAGGTCGCGATCCGGGAGGCCGCGCGTGTGCGCCTCCGCCCGATTCTGATGACGACGCTGTGCACCCTGTTCGGCCTGCTCCCACTCGCCCTCGGCATCGGGGCGGGGAGCGAGCTGCAACGACCGCTCGCCCTCGCCGTGATCGGCGGACTCGCGCTTTCCACGCCGATCACTTTGTTCGCCGTTCCGACGCTGCTCATCGCCATCCGGGGTCGTCGCTACACCCTTCAGGAGAACTCCTACTTGCTCAGGGGTCGAGGACCAGCAAGGTGAACGTCCCCGGCACGACAGTGGGGCGCGGGCGCGGCTGCTGCGCGGTGGCGGCAGGCGGCGGGCCGAAGTCCGCCGTGGCCGTGAACACGCGGTGGGTTTTCGGGTCGAGCTCCATCGTGCGCGCGCCTCGTTTCGTGGCGACGTTGGCGACCACCGTGAAGCTCCCCGGCGTGTCCTCGTGAATGACGGTCAGCGTCCCGTCGCCATTCGAGGCGAAGGCCAGCTGGGTGCCCGGATCGAATCGACACGCATCCACCCCTTGGCCGATCGGGACCGTCGTGACCAGCGCACCGTTGGTCGCGTCGGAGATCGCCATGAGCTTGTTGCGGCAGCCGCTGAACAGCAGATGGTGGACCCGATCGATGGCCAGCCCCGTGGGCGACTCGCAGGGCGCGATCGACCACTGGCGCTTCACATGCATCGCAGCCGCGTCGAGCTCCGCCACCGCATTCTTGTCCTCCAGGTTCACGAACAGTTTCCCGTCTCCCGCCGAAACGCCGAACTCCGGACCCGCCCCGAGCTCGATATCGCCGAGCCGTTTTCCCGAGACGGCATCGATCGCGGTGGCGGAATGCGCGTCGCCGTTGAACGTGAAAATGCGCTTGGTCGCCGGGTCGTACAGAACGGCATCGTCGTCCGGGGGCACCATCGTGTGGCCGAGCACTCGGAGCGACTTGAGATCGAACATCGTGACGGTGCTGTCCGCCCCCGACGTGGCGAAGCCGTGACCTGCTTCATACGCGAAGGCCACGCCGTGGGCCCGATTCAGACCCGCGATCTCCCCGAGCACTCTTCCGCTGTCGGGGTCGACCACGATGACGCGGTCCTGGTGCGCGATGAACAGCCGATGGCCCACGGTGTCGAGGGCGAGGTAGTCCCACCCGCCGGCGCCGCCGAGCGTGTAGCGGCGGGCGACGTGGTAGGACTGGGATGTAAGGGGGAGCACGGCGCTCCACAGCAGGAGCACGCCGCAGGCGAGTGTTTGAGACAATCGGTTCACGATCGCTCCGTTTCGAAGTGTGACGATGTCGCATCCGCCGACTCGGCAATAGTAAACCGCCGGCGGGCTAGAGAGCGAGCGGGAGCCCGAGCGTGACCCGGGTGCCGACGCCGGGCTCAGATGCGATGTCGATCCGAGCCCCGTGCACCTCCGCGATCCAGCGAGCGATCGCGAGACCGAGCCCCGCCCCCTCCGCCTGACTGCGCGCCGCGTCGCCGCGGTAGAACCGCTCGAACACGTGGGGCAGCTGATCGGCCGGGATGCCGATACCCGTGTCCGTCACCACCAGGGCGGCACGACCGTCCTGAACGGACACATCGAGACGAACCCGGCCGCCGGCGGGCGTGAACTTGATGGCGTTGTCGAGCACGATCAGGAGCAGCTGGCGTACCAGCGCCGGATCGGCGAGGATCTTCGCCTCCTCGAATGTGCCGACCTCGACCACTACGCGTTTGTGCTCAGCCAACGTGCGAGCCGCTTCCACGGCACCCGCCACGGCGTCGTCGAGGTAGAGCGCCTCCCGGGCGACCGGCCACTCGCCCGCGTCGGCGCGGGCGAGAGTCAGCAGGTTCCCGGTAATCTCCCCGAGACGCGTGGCCTCCCGCTCGATCGCCTGCAAGGTGGCGGCGTCGCGGGTCGGCTCCCGATCCTGGCCTGCGGCGACTTCGGCCCGCGTCCGGAGCACGGTGATGGGCGTGCGCAGCTCGTGCGCCGCGTCGGCCATGAACCGGCGCATCTGTTCCATCGATCGCTCGATGGGCGCGGTCGACTGGCGCGTCAGCATGTAGCCTCCCCCGGCCGCGAGCAGGAGCGCCGCGAGGGCGGCGGCTGCGAATGCCCTGATGAGCGATGCGTACTCATGCTCGAGCTCCAGGCGGTCGGCCACCGCCGTGGCCACGTACACGCGACCGTTCGCGCCGCTGAAGCGCTCGGCGTACAGCCGGACGATGTGGTCTTCCCGCTCCAGGTCGCGGTGTGCCGCTCCGGCGCGCTCAGCTTCCCGCGCGGCCTCGCGAATCCAATCGGGGGCCTCGGCGGGCTTGATCGGCGTCGCCCCCGCGCCGAAGAGGTAGAGCGCCCGATCCGGGATATGCAGCTCGTCGACCGCGTCCGCGACCACGCCCTTCGCGCCCGCGAGCTCGGCCTCGCGGATGCGGGCCGCTTGCATCAGGGCCGACGCGGCCGCCCTCAGCGACGCGTCGAGCTGCTGGGACATGCGGTGCCGGATCGCGAGAAACAGCCCGCCACCCAAGAGCGCCAGGATGGATAGGAAGACTCCCACGTACCACGCCGTCAGGCGGAGCCGGAGGCGAGCGAGCGAGTGCATCAGGGCCGGCTCACGGCCCGAAGCGATAGCCCGCGCCGCGCGACGTCCGGATCAGCTTCGGCTCGAAGCCGTCGTCGATCTTGCGCCGCAACCGCCCGACCAGCACCTCGAGCAGGTTGGCAAACGGATCATGGTTGTCGTCCCATACGTGAGCGGTGATGGTGCCGCGATCGAGCACCCGTCCCTGGTTCAGCACGAACAGCTCCAACAAGGCGAACTCCTTCGCGCTGAGCGTGATCGGCCGGCCGCGGCGCCGCACCTGGCGGGTGCCGAGGTCGACCTCGAGGTCGGCAATCTGATGTCGGGCCGGCGACAGGGCGGGCCGGCGCCGCGCCAGCGCCTTGATGCGGGCCAAGAGCTCCCGGAACGCAAACGGCTTGGTGAGATAATCATCCGCCCCGGCCTCGAGCCCCCGCACGCGGTCGTCGAGGGCATCGAGTGCCGTCAGCATCAGCACCGGAGTCGTGCTGCCCCCGCGCCTCAGCTCCCCGCAGAGATCGAAGCCGGTGCCTCCGGGGAGGCGAACGTCCAGAATGATCACGTCGAACGAGCCAGCGTGGGCACGGTCGCGGCCTTCGGCAAACGTCGCGGCCAGGGTCGGATCGATGCGCTGCGCGCGCAGGCCGTCGCGCAGCAAGCCGGCCAGCTCGGGATCGTCTTCGACTATCAGCACTCGCATGGGGACGAACGATGATATTACTATGGAGACCACCGAAAGAGAGCGCCATGCCCGGCCTGAATGCTCCCATGTACGATCCCCGACTCGTCCAGCCGATGCGCGAGGAGCTCACCCGCATCGGATTTCAGGAGCTCCGCACGCCAGCCGAGGTGGACGACCTGCTGGGGACGGCGAAAGACACGACGCTTGTGGTCGTGAACTCGGTATGCGGCTGTGCGGCGCGGAACGCCCGGCCCGCCGCGACGCTGGCGCTCCAGCATGCGCGCCGCCCGACACGACTGCTCACGGTGTTCGCGGGACAGGACGCCGCTGCGACCGAGCGCGCCCGGAGCTACTTCACGGGCTACCCACCCTCGTCACCTCAGATGGGCCTGTTCACGGACGGACGGCTCGTGTTCATGCTCGAGCGGAAGAACATCGAGGGACGGCCGGCGCAGGACATCGCGGACGACCTGACGGCGGCGTTCGATCGGTATTGCCGCTAGCGGGAGGTTGGTGGAGGTTGTCGAGGTCGGTGGAGGATGGTGGAGGACCGCCCCCACCTCCACCGTCCTCCACCAACCTTCTTTTAGAGCACCCGCTCCCGTTTCACGCGCACGTCCACGACGTGCTCCACCCAGGACCAGAGCGAGTCCTGTCGCACCATCGGGACGCCGTCGACCATGTGACGCCGCCAGCCTTTCATGACCTCCGCGTCCTGAGTCCAGAGGCGCACGCGCTTGCGCGGGACCTTGCGCTCCCACAGCTGGGCGATGGGCGGATCGGCGTAGAGCAGGCGCACGGTCACGTTGCGAGACAGGTATTCGAGCGGGCTCAGGTCCACTCGCTCATACTTCTGCTCGAGCGACACGCGGCCGGCGCTCGGATAGTCGGGCTCTCCATCGGAAAACAGCACGACGTTCAGGGGCGCCAGGACGAGATTGTTGCGTCGGACGTGCAGGGCGGCCCGCTGGAAGAATGCGTTGAAATCAGTGATCGGGTCTTCTTGCGGGAACCAGGCTCGCAGGTCGGCCGCGATCTGCGCCGGCGTCTTCCCCGACAGATCCTGGATCGGGTGGAACACCTTGGCCTGGCCGGGACGCTCGCCTCCCAGCTCGCCGACAAAGATCGCGGTGTTCGGCTGCAGCCCGTCCATGCCGTTCAGATGGGCGTAGATGTAGAGCGCCGCGAACTCGATCGCCCCGTTGAAGTTGGGGTTCCGCCGGAACGAGCCACTGATATCCATGCCGATCACCAGCGTCGAGCGGGGCGGCGCGGCCCGTTCCGAGGGCGAACACGACACCACGCCGAGCGCTACGACCAGTGCCGCGACGCGTCGGGTCACGGCCCACCTCCCTCGACCGTGTGGGTCTTGCCGGTCGCGAAAATCGGCGTGCTGTGGAGCACCTGGTCCAGCGACCGGAACGGCAGCGTGAAGTGCGGCTTGCCCATGATCACCACGACCAGGAAGTTGAACCCGGCGGCCACCAGCTGGAGCACGGGGAGCGTGAGCAGCTCCACCAGGTGCTGCGCCTCCTTCTTGAACCAGTCGTGCTCCGCCTTGAGTGCGTTGATCGGCCCCCGCCAGAACTCCAGGTCCGCCGCAGGGCTCGGACGTGCGGCTCCCTGTTGTCCCTCCATCGCCTGGCGTCCGAGGATGGCGAGCAGGGCGGGCGTCCCGAACCGGCCGAACAGGAACCAGGTCATGCCGCGCACCCCCGTCCAACCCAAGAATGCCAGGCCCAGGGTGCCGACCACACCCAGCTCGATCCCCTGCTGGGCGAGCCAGGGGGTGATGGCGTCGATCAGCTCGCGGTACAGGAACAGCACCTCGAACAACGCCACCGTGATCTCGACTCCGACCATCGCTCCGATCTGCCCGAACGATCGGGTCTTGATCGCCTCGTTCAACACCTGGATGCAGGCGAAGCTGCCCCCGATGATGATGACCAGAAAGAACCACAGGAGCACGACGAGGGCCAGTGGGTTCACCTGGTAGCCCGTCAAGTCCGAGAGCAGCTCGCTCATCGTCGGACGCAGCGTGAACGTGAAGATCGTGGCCTCGATCATCGACCAGAAAATGAGCAGCGTGAACGCGATCCACGGCACGCCCGGCTGGCGCGACGTCGAATCGAGCAGAGTAAACGGCGACATGACCACGCTTTTCAAGGTTCCCCAGATGAGCCCCGCGCCGAGCCTGAGCAATCCCCAGATCGAGCCGACGAGCACGAGGAGGAAGCGCGCCATGCCCACCCAGTAGAACCAGCACATCCGAGCGGCATCCCACCACGACATCAACAGGGCCGTCAGCAGACGGGCGCTGTGCCCGAGGCGGAACGGGATCGTGTAGAGGGAGACCACCGTACCCCACACACCCGCGACCAGCGCGAACGTGGGGAAGAGGAGCAACAGCACTTTCCCCACCACCTCCCAAAAGGAATGCCCGCTGAGCACCAGGCGGAACACGTAGGCCTGCCAGTCGACGATCCAGGAGAGGCCGCCCCAGATCCAGCCCCACACGGTCTGGAGGATCCAGCTCCATTGTTCCGTCTGAACCGTCGGGCTTTGCATGTCTGTTGTCCCTTCCGAATGGAACGGGGAATGGGGGCTGCGGGAGCCGCTGCGACAGGGGCGCATTAATAAGGCGGCGCCCGGCCCTGTCAAGCGGGGCACGTGATCCACATCACCATTTCCGCCGTGGGCGAGGCCGGCGGGGGCGCGAGGGTGTATACTGGAGTCCATGGCGGACGAGTCCCCCAAGCGCCTGATCGTCGTCGGTGACCGCGTGCTCATCGCGCCCGAAGAGGGGGAGGAGCGCACCAACGTCGGCCTGTACCTCCCGCCGACCGCGGTCGAGAGCCGCCAAGTCCAGGGCGGTCGCGTCGTCGCGACCGGGCCGGGCACGCCCATGACCGAGCCGGCGAGCATGGATGACGAACCCTGGAAAATCCGCGGGCCCGACGTCAAGTACCTGCCGATGCAGGCGCGGGTGGGCGACTACGCGCTGTTTTTCCGCAAGGCTGCTGTTGAGATCACGTTCGAGGGAACGAAGTATCTGGTCGTCCCGCAGGCGGCAATCCTCGTGCTCGTGCGGGAAGGGACGCCCGAGGAACTGGAGTAAGCGCATGGCCGATATGGGGTGGGCTCGGAGCCGCGGCGAACGCGCCGAAAGGGAAGGCCTGCGGCGCGGCGCGTGGTACCGCATCGTCGAAGAGTCCGGCAAGTCCTGGATCGTGCTCGACGTGCACCAGGTCGAAGTGCGCGTTCCCACGGAGAAGGTCGAAACCCGGAAGGATCGACCCAAGGCCTGGAGCGTGGTGCATGAGCCGCATCTCGTGTGCCCCGGCTGTCACAAGCGACAACACGTATCGGGACAGCCCAAAGACGTGAAATGCGTCGAGTGCGGCAACGGTTTCGCCGTGGATTGGCAGGATCGGGCATAGCGGTCGTCCCGCAAAGTTCAGCCACGTATCGCATGGTTTGGGCTCCGGTGAACTCACCGGAGCCGTTTTTCTTTGCGCGATGGCGACATTCGCCGGTGGGCTCGGGCGCGCGCGGCAACTCCTCGCCGAGCGATTCGGTCACGCGGCATTTCGGGTCCACCAGCTCAAGGTGCTGGGGCCTCTGCTCACCGGCCGGAGCGTCCTGGCGGTGCTGCCCACGGGAGCGGGGAAGTCGTTGTGCTACCAACTCCCGGCGCTCCTGGCCCACGGCCTCACGCTGGTCATCTCGCCATTGATCTCGCTGATGCAGGACCAGGTGGCGGCGCTCCGGCGGCGGGGAATCCCCGCTGCGTACCTGAACAGCCTGCTCTCGCCGACCGAGCGGCGGACGATCCTCGACGCCGCCCTGTCCGGAAGCCTCACGCTGCTCTACTGCGCTCCCGAGCGTCTCGGCTCGCTGGTGCGACAGCTGTCACACGCCGGCCGGGAGGTGTCGCTCCTCGCCGTCGACGAAGCGCACTGCATCGTCGAGTGGGGCAACGAATTCCGCCCCGTGTATCGGCGGCTCGATCGATACCGCTACCTGCTCGGCGATCCCGTCACCATCGCGCTCACGGGAAGCGCCACACCAGGCACCCGCGCCGAGATCCTCCACGTCCTCCGGATCCCTCAGGCAGAGGTGGTCGTCACATCGTTCGATCGGCCCAATCTCGTGTTTTGCGTCGAACGTGTCAGGGACGACCGCGAGCGGTTTGCTCGCATGCGTGAGCTGATCCGCGGGGTGGACGGGCCGGTGATCGTGTACGCGCCGACGCGCCGGCTCACCGAGCTGGTCGCACGCGCGCTGTTGCGCCTGGGCGTGCGGGCCGCGCCCTACCATGCGGGTCTCACCGCGCGCACCCGGCGCCAAGTGTTGCGCGCGTTTCTCGCCGACCGCGCCCCGGTGGTCGTCGCGACGAGCGCCTTCGGCATGGGGATCGACAAACCGGACGTGCGCCGGGTGCTGCACTGGGGACCGCCGCGCACCGTCGAAGCCTATTACCAGGAGGCGGGGCGCGCCGGCCGCGATGGCCGCCGCGCCGACTGCGTCATGGTGTGGCGTCCTTCCGACTTCGAGCGGGGCGACGCCGCAGCAGGCATGCGACGCTATGTCGAGACGCGGGCGTGTCGCCGTGGCACCTTGCTCGCGTATTTTGGGGAGCGCGGGGCGGCGTGCAGCGGCTGCGACGTGTGCGGGCTAGCGCCGTTCCAACTTCTTCCCCCGAGCAGCTGGAAATAGAGATGTGATGCCGACGAACGTTTCTATATCGGTGCCACGAACGATCTACGACCAAGGGTTAAAGCCCATGAGCAGGGACGGGTGCGTTCAACCGCCTATCGACGTCCCCTGCGGCTCGTGTACTACGAGGCGTGCTTGAATGCCGACGACGCCTATCGGCGCGAACGCTACCTGAAGAGTGGTCGTGGCGGTCGGTATCTGCGCCAACGCCTATTCCAGTGGCTCTCCGAAGTTAGGAGAGACAAGTTGGAACGGCGCTAGAGAGTTGGCGCCCCTCAACTTAGGCGGGCTCGCCCCTACCCATCCGAGGGGTTGCGGGACGGAGGTCGCGGAATACCTTAGCCCACTCGCTGTGTTTTTCCCCTCTCGTTGAGGACGCTTTTTATGCCCGGCCGCAATTTCCTGTTCGTCCCCGGCCCCACGAACGTACCCGAGCGAATCCTCCGCGCCATGAACCGCGCGATGGAGGACCACCGCTCCTCGGCGTTCCCCGAGCTGGCCACCGGCCTGTTCCGCGATCTCCGGAAAGTCTTCAAGACGACGACGGGGCAGGCGTTCATCTTCCCCGCGACCGGCACCGGCGGGTGGGAGGCAGCGCTCGTCAACACGCTCTCGCCGGGCGATCGGGTGCTCGCGCCGCGGTACGGCCAATTCAGCCACCTGTGGATCGATCTCGCCCAGCGGCATGGCTTGCGCGTGGACATCATCGATGTCGAGTGGGGCGAGGGCGCGCCATCCGACCGCATCGGGGAGATCCTGGCACAGGACCAGCAGCACGAGATCAAAGGGATCCTCATCGTCCACAACGAGACGGCAACCGGCGTGACGAGCGACGTCGCCGCCGTCCGCAGCGCGATCGACGCGGCGCAGCATCCCGCCCTGCTGTACGTGGACGGGGTCAGCTCCATCGGCTCGATCGACTTTCGCATGGACGAGTGGAAGGTGGACCTGGCCATCACTGGGTCGCAAAAGGGCCTGATGCTGCCCGCGGGGCTGGGACTGGTCTGCGCGAGCCCTAAGGCGCTCGCCGCCCGCGAGCATGCCAAGTGCCCGCGCGTCTTCTTCGACTTCGGAGACATGATCAAGGCAAACGCCACGGGATACTTCCCGTACACGCCCTCGATCCCGATGCTGTACGGCCTGCGTGAGTCGCTGGCCATGATGGCCGAGGAGGGGCTCGACAACGTTTTCGCGCGCCATCATCGGTTGGCGGAGGGCGTGCGCGCCGCCGTACGGGCATGGGGACTCAAACTCTGCGCCAAGGCTCCCAAGTGGTACTCGAACACGGTGAGTGCCATCATGGTCCCGGAGGGCACGAACGGCGCCGACGTGATCGACGTCGCGTTCCGGCGCTACAACCTGGCCCTCGGGGCGGGCCTCGCCCGGATGGCGGGAAAGCTGTTCCGGATCGGCCACCTCGGTGACCTGAACGAGCTCATGCTCCTCGGGGCGATCGCCGGCGCGGAGATGGCGATGCGCGATGTCGGCATCCCCGTGACACCCGGCGCCGGCGTGGCCGCGGCCGCCGAGCACTACCGCGGCACCGCCGCCCCACTCGCGCCGCGCGCTGCGGCGGGGCAGTCGCCCGACGCACAGCAGGCGCCCGGCGCGAAGCCGTCTCCCGCCGCGTCTCCCTCGCGGGCGGCCGTGCGGGCATGAGCCTCACCCGCTACGAGCCGGCGCATCCACGACTCCAGCGGAGCGAGCTCGCGGTTCCCGGCTCGCAGCCGGCGCTGTTCCAGAAGGCGCTCGACGGCGAAGCGGACTATGTCTTTCTCGACCTCGAGGACGCCGTCGCGCCGGCCGACAAGGAGCAGGCCCGGAAAAACATCGTCGCGGGACTGCTCGAGCACGATTGGAAGGCTCGCGGCAAGACGGTCTCGGTGCGCGTCAACGGCATCGACACGCACTACATGTATCGCGACGTCGTGGACGTCGTGGAGCAGGCCGGGCACAAGCTGGACATCGTGCTCGTCCCGAAGGTCGGCGTCCCGGCCGACGTGTATCTCGTGGACGCCCTGCTCACGCAGATCGAAGCCGCTCGCCGCATCCCCCATCGCATCGGGATCGAGGTACTGATCGAAACGGCTCTGGGAATGGCGAACGTCGAGGTGATTGCGCAGGCCAGTCGCCGCCTCGAAGCGATGCATTTCGGCGTCGCCGACTTCGCCGCGAGCGTGCACGCCCGCACGGTGAGCATCGGAGGTTTGAATCCCGACTATCCCGGCGACCAGTGGCACGGCGCCCTGGTCCGGATGGTCACGGCGTGTCGCGCGTATGGGCTGCGCGCGATCGACGGCCCGTACGGCGACTTCAAGGACCCGGACGGGTTCCGCGCCGCGGCCCGCCGGGCGGCGGCGCTGGGGTACGAAGGCAAATGGGCCATTCATCCGTCCCAGATCGTGCTGGCCAACGAAGTGTTCACGCCCCCGCCCGCCGAAGTGGAGCGCGCGCGCCGTATCCTGCTCGCGCTGGACGAGGCGGCGCGCGCCGGCCGCGGCGCCGCTCAACTGGACGGTCGCATGATCGATGCGGCGTCGGCGCGGATGGCCCAAAACGTCGTCGATATCGCCACCGCCATCGCTGCCCGCACCGCAGGCGCGCCGGCGCTGGCCTCGACGCGGGCGTAAACCGTGGACATCCACGAGTACCAGGCGAAAGAGCTGCTCTCGGGCTTCGGGGTCCCCGTTCCCAAGGGCGGCGTCGCGTACAGCGCCGAGCAGGCGGTCTATCGGGCGAGCGAAGTGGGCGGTACCCGCTGGGTCGTGAAGGCGCAGATCCACTCGGGGGCCCGCGGCAAGGCGGGTGGGGTGAAGCTGTGCGCGACCGACGCGGACGTCCGCCAGGCCGCGAAGGACCTGCTGGGCAAGACGCTCGTGACGGCCCAGACCGGCGCCGAGGGTCTCCCGGTGCATCGCCTGCTGGTCGAACAGGCGCTGCCGATCGACCGGGAGCTGTACCTCGGTCTGGTGCTCGACCGCAAGCGCGAGCGGATCGTGGTGGTTGCGCATCCGCACGGCGGCATGGAGATCGAAGAGATCGCGCAGCGGGAGCCGGCGGCGATCTTGCGCGAGGAAGTGGAGCCGGCGGTCGGGATGCAGGGATTCCAGGCACGCGAGCTGGCGTTCGGCCTGGGTCTCGCGGGCCCCCAGGTGAACCGGGCCGTGACGGCGATTCTCGGGGCCTATCGCGCCTTCCGCGAGCTCGACGCCACGATGGTCGAGATCAACCCGCTCGTCGTCACGCGGGACGGCCAGGTGCTCGCGTTGGACGTGAAGATGAGCTTCGACGACAACGCCATGTTCCGGCGACCCAACGTCGCCGAGCTGCGCGACTACGCCCAGGAAGATCCCCGCGAGGTGGAAGCCGCCGAGCACGGGCTCAACTACGTGGCGCTGGACGGAGACATCGGCTGCATCATCAACGGCGCCGGACTCGCCATGGCGACCATGGACATGATCCAGCACGCCGGCGGGGAGCCCGCCAACTTCCTGGACATCGGTGGCGGCGCGAGCCCCGATCGCGTCGCGGCCGCGTTCCGCCTGGTGCTCTCCGACAAAAAGGTGCGCGCCATCCTCGTGAACGTGTTCGCGGGGATCAATCGCTGCGACTGGGTGGCACAGGGCGTCGTTCAGGCCGTGCGCGAGGTGCGGGTCCCGGTTCCGCTGGTCGTGCGACTCGCAGGCACCAACGTGGAGGAGGGCCGGCGCATCCTCATGGAGAGCGGCCTGCCGATTCTCACGGCCGATACACTCTCGGAAGCCGCCGAGAAGGTCGTGGCCACGACAACGAAGCCCGCATGAGCATCCTGCTCGACGAGAAGACGCGCGTCATTGTCCAGGGCTTTACCGGGGACAAGGGCACCTTCCACTCCAGGGAGATGATCGGGTACGGCACGAACGTCGTGGGCGGCGTCACCCCGGGGAAGGGCGGCAGCGAGCATCTGGGACGGCCGGTCTTCAACACCGTGAAGGAAGCGGTCGCGAACACGGGCGCGGCGGCGAGCCTGATTCTCGTCCCCGCGCCGTTCTGCGCCGACGCCATCATGGAGGCGGCGGACGCCGGCATCCGGCTGGTCGTAACCATCACGGATGGTGTTCCCGCGCAGGACATGATGCGGGTGAAGCGCTACTTGTGGCGGTACGCCAAGGAGCGCCGCACCACCCTCATCGGGCCGAACTGCGCCGGCATCATCAGCGCGGGCCGCGCCATGATGGGCATCATGCCGGGCCACATCTACACGCGCGGGTCCGTGGGCGTCGTGACGCGCTCCGGCACGCTCGGGTACGAGGCCGCGTCGCAGATGCAGGCACTCGGCGTGGGGATGACCACCAGCGTGGGCATCGGCGGCGATCCGATCAACGGCAGCTCGTTCGTCGACATCCTCGCCCTGTTCGAGCAGGACCCGGAGACCGAGGCGGTAATGATGATCGGGGAGATCGGGGGTCCCCAGGAAGCGGATGCGGCGCTGTTCGTGAAGGACCAGATGACCAAGCCGGTGATCGGTTACGTCGCGGGCCTCACGGCGCCCAAGGGCCGCCGCATGGGGCACGCCGGGGCGATCATCTCGGCGTTCGGGGACACCGCCGCCGAGAAGGCGGAGATCATGCGCTCGGCGGGACTGGTCGTGGCGCCGAGCCCCGCCGAGCTCGGGGCGACGGTGGCCCGCGCCCTCGCCCAGCAGCCGTCGCGCCCGGTGATGGTCCCGCGGTGAGCGCGGCGCGGTCCGGCCGCCCGAGGGTGGTCGTCACGCGTCGGCTGCCCGCGCCGGTGGAGGAGCAGTTGACCCGGGAATTCGACGTCCGGCTGAACCCGGACGATCGGGCGTTGAGCGCGGCGGAGCTCGCCGACGCGCTGCGAGACGCCGACGCGCTCCTCCCGACCGTCACCGACCGGCTCACGCGGGAGGTGCTCGCCGTCGAGCCGCTGCGCGCCCGAATCATCGCCAACTACGGCGTGGGCTTCAACCACATCGACATAGCCAGCGCGAAGGCGCGCGGGCTCGTGGTGACCAACACGCCGGACGTGCTCACCGATGACACGGCGGACGACGCCGTGATGCTCATGCTCATGGTGGCGCGCCGAGGCGCGGAAGGCGACCGGCTCGTCCGCGCCGGCGCCTGGACGGGGTGGGGGCCGACCCACCTGTTGGGCACGCGTGTGAGCGGCAAGACGCTCGGCCTCATCGGGCTGGGCCGTATCGGCAGGGCCGTCGCGCAGCGCGCCCACCACGGTTTCGGGATGCGGGTGATCTTCCACGATCCCTACCCGCCACCTCCGGCGGTCGTCGCCGAGCTGGGCGCGGAGCCCAGGGGCAGCGTCGACGACGTGCTGCGCGAGGCGGACTTCGTATCGCTCCACTCGCCCGCCACACCGGAGACGCGTCACCTGATCGATGCGCGGCGGCTCGCCTTGATGAAGCGCGGGGCGTTCCTGATCAACAACGCCCGGGGCGACATCGTCGCCGAAGCGGCGCTGGTCGCGGCGCTGAAGGAGGGAACGATTGCCGGAGCGGGGCTCGACGTGTTCGAGCGCGAGCCCGCGGTGACACCAGACCTCCTGACGATGGAGAACGTCGTGCTGCTCCCCCATCTGGGCAGCGCCACGCACGAGACCCGGATCGCCATGGGCCTCCGGGCGCTCGACAACCTCAAGGCGTTCTTTGCCGGCGCGCCGCCGCGCGACCGGGTGGCATGAGCGACGAAGAGCTCGCCCGCACGGCGGGCCTCCTGCACGACTGCTTTCGCGACGTCATCCGCACGCATCAGCCGGAGGTCGAGCGCGTGTTGGCGGGGGAGCGCCTTGACCCGCAGGCGACGCCCGAGCTCGTGGCCCGTGCCATTCAGGCGCAGGGCATGTGGTTCCAGTTGTTGTCGATCGCCGAGCAGAACGCGGCCATGCGCCAGCGCCGCCAGAGCGAAGTCGCGCGCGGGTACGACCAGCTGCGCGGCACGTTTGCCCAGGTCGTCTCGGCCGCGGCCCGGGGCGGGGTCGCCGCGGATGAGATGCGCGCCGTGGTCGCGAACCTGCGCGTGCGCCCCGTCATCACCGCGCACCCGACCGAAGCCAAGCGCGTCACCGTGCTCGAAAAGCATCGGCGCATCTACCGCCGGCTCGTGGACCTCGAGGCCCCGCGCTGGACCCCCCGGGAGCGCGGCACGCTGGTGGAGAACCTGCGGACCGAGATCGAGCTGCTGTGGCTCACCGGCGAGCTGCGGCTTGAGAAACCCACCGTCGAGCAGGAGCTGGCGTGGGGGTTGTACTTCGTCCACGAGAACCTCTTCGAGGTCGTCCCCGAGCTGGTGGACAAGCTGGAGCGCGCGCTGCGGCAGGCGTACCCGACGGAGCGCTGGCAGGTGGCGCCGTTCTTCCAGTTCGGCTCCTGGATCGGCGGCGACCGGGACGGCAACCCCTTTGTCACGAACGACGTCACGCGTCGTGCCCTGTTCGAGAACCGCATCGCCAGCCTGCGACGCTACCGCCAGCGGCTCGCCGATCTGCTGCGCGCCCTGAGCGTCACCGAGCGCGCCGCGCCGATCGCACCCGGGTTCCGTGAGGCGCTCGCCCGGGAGCTGGCGGCGTCCGGCGACGCCGAGCGGATCCAGCAGCGCAACCGGGGCGAGGTGTATCGGCAGTTCGTGACGTGCATGCTGCGCAAGCTCGACGCCACGCTCACCTGCGCGGAACGGCGCGAGACCGCGCCCGAGACGGCGGCGTATCGGACGGCAGACGAGCTGATCGCCGACTTGCGCACGCTCGAGGACGGGCTCGTCGCAGCGCGGGGGGAGCGCGCCGCCGATCTCCTCGTCCGCCCGGTACGCCGCGAAGTGGAAGCGTTCCGGTTCTCGACCTTCCGGCTCGACGTCCGCGACAACTCGCCGCGGGTCAACGGCGCGCTCGCGGCGCTGTGGCGGGCCCGGAACTCGGGCGACCCGCCCTCGCCGGCGTCACCCGAGTGGCGCACCTGGCTGCTGCACGAGCTGGCTCGCCCGCTCCGCCCCCCCGCGGAGCGGCCGGCCCCGCCCCCCGAGGCGCTCGAGACCATCGGCCTGTTCCGGCTGATTCACGAGGTGCGCGAGTGCCTCGACCGCGAAGCGGTGGGCACCTTCATCCTGAGCATGACGCACGACGTGGCGGACATCCTCGGCGTGTACCTGCTCGCCAAAGAGGCGGGTCTGTTTGCGGACGCCGCCGGGGTCGAGAGCTGTACGCTCCCGATCGTGCCGCTGTTCGAGTCCATCGACGACCTGCGGCGGGCGCCCGAAATCGTGCGCGACCTGCTGCAGGTGCCGCTGGTGCGCCGCACCGTGCGTGCCCAGGGCGGCGTGTTCGAAGTGATGATCGGATACTCCGACTCGAACAAGGACGGCGGCTTCCTCGCATCCAACTGGGAGCTCGCCAAGGCTCAGCTACGGCTTACCCGGCTCGGCCGGGAGTGCGGCGCGCCGATCGCCTTTTTCCACGGCCGCGGCGGCTCAGTCAGCCGGGGCGGAGCGCCCACCGGCCGCGCCATCGCCGCCCAGCCCGCCGGCTCGATCCAGGGCAGGCTCCGCCTCACGGAGCAGGGGGAGGTGGTGTCGTTCAAGTATGCGAACCGCGGCACCGCCGCCTACCAGACGGAGCTGCTCGCCGCCAGCGTGCTCGAGCATTCTCTCAAATCCGAGCGCGAGCAGGCGCTCGTCCCCACCACGGAGTTCGACGAGGCGATGGAGGCCTTGTCGGGACCCGCCCACGCGGCCTACCGGCGGCTGGTGGAACACCCGCGTCTGGTGGACTACTTCCAGGCGGCGAGCCCTGTCGAGGAGATCGCGCTCCTGAACATCGGCTCCCGGCCCGCGCGCCGCACCGGCATCCGGACGCTCGCCGACCTGCGGGCCATTCCCTGGGTGTTCGCCTGGACACAGAACCGCCACTTCATCCCCGGGTGGTATGGGTTGGGCACCGGCCTCGCGACGTTTCTCGACGTGCGGGGGAGCCGGGGCGAAGCGCTGCTCAAGCGGATGTTCAGCGACTTCCGCCTGTTTCGGCTGATCATGGACGAAGTCGAGAAAACGCTTGCCTACGTCGACCTCGACCTGGCGCGGGGATACGCCGACCTGGTCGCCGATCCGTGGCTGCGCCAGGAGATTTTTTCGCTGGTCACCGACGAATACCATCGGACCGTGGCTGTCGTGCGCCGCCTCACCGGCTGCACCGTCCTCGCGGAGCGCTTCCCTCAGTTCCGCCAGCGACTGGCGAACCGCTTGCCCACGCTGAACCAGGTGAACCGCCAGCAGATCGAGCTGCTGCGGCGCCATCGCGCGGCGGCGGCCGAGAAGCCGCCGGAGGATGAGCTCGCGGCCCTGCTCTTGTCCATCAATTGCATCGCGGCGGGGTTTGGAACTACTGGTTGACAGCCGCACGCCGTAAGCCTTAAGCCTTGCGGCTTGCGGCTATATTTCGCCCATGCACGACACCCTCTACTTCACCGACCTTCACTTCCAGGTGCGCGACATGGTGCGCGACTTCGCGCAGCAGGTCGTGAAGCCGAGCGCCCGCCGCTACGACCTGGCGAGTGAGTTCCCCTGGGACAACGTGCGACAGATGGCCGACCTCGGCCTGTTCGGCATTCCGTGGCCGGAGGAGCTGGGTGGGTCCGGCATGGACTACCTCTCTTACATCATGGTGATCCACGAGCTCGCGAAGGTCGACGCGAGCCACGCCATCACCGTGAGCGCCCATACCACTTTGGGCACGTCGCCTATCGTCGACTTCGGCACGGCGCAGCAGAAACAGCGCTACGTCCCGCTCCTCGCCGCCGGGAAGGTCCTCGGGGGGTTCGGGCTGACGGAGCCCGGCGCGGGGTCGGACGCCGGGGGCACGAGCACCGTGGCGGTGGAGAAAGGCGACCATTACGTCCTGAACGGCTCGAAGATCTTCATCACCCACGCCGGCGTCGGCGAGATCTTCGTCGTGACGGCCCGCACCGATCCCGCAGCCAAGAAGACCCGGGGCATCACCGCATTCATCGTGACCAAGGACACGACCGATCTCGAGGAGGCCAAGCGGGTCGGCGTGGGCCACGATCCGTCGCTCCCCAAGTGTCGCGGCGTGATGGCGGCGAAGAAAGAAGACAAGCTCGGCTGGCGCGCGTCGGATACCCGCGAGCTGGTGTTGCAGGACGCGATCGTCCCGAAGGAGAACGTCCTTGGCGCCGTGAATAACGGCTTCCGGCAGTTCCTCCACACCCTGGACGGCGGTCGCATCGGCCTGGGAGCGCTCGCGCTAGGGCTAGCCGAAGGCGCGCTCGAGGAATGTCTCCGCTATACGACGACCCGGCGGCAGTTCGGCAAGCCGATCGCCAGCTTCCAGGGCGTCCACTTCGCGCTCGCCGACATGGCGACCGAAATCGAGGCGGCCAAGCACCTCGTGTATCACGCGGCGTGGCTCAAGCAGCACCGCCGGCCGTTCAAGAAGGAGGCGGCGATGGCGAAGCTGTTCGCCTCCGAGCTGGCGATGCGCGTCACCACCAAGGCCGTCCAGCTGCACGGCGGCTACGGCTATACGACGGATTATCCGGTCGAGCGGATGATGCGGGACGCGAAGATCTGCGAGATCGGCGAAGGCACGAGCGAGATTCAGAGAATCGTTATTGCTCGCCAGCTCCTCGGAGACCTTATCGATTAGTCGTCACTAGGGAATCGTCATTCCAAGATTGCGCACGAGAAAGGCGATCCGATCGGCTTGCTCCTCGATCACTTTGCTCGTGGGCTTCCCAGCCCCATGACCCGCCTTGGTCTCGATCTCGATCAACACCGGCTGTGGCCCCGCCTGTGCCGCCTGCAGCGTCGCCGTGAACTTGAAGGAATGCCCCGGCACGACCCGATCGTCGTGATCGGCGGTGGTGACCAGCGTGGCTGGGTAGCGCGTGCCCGCCCTGATGTTGTGCAGCGGCGAATACTTGTAGAGATAGGGGAACTGCGCCGCGCTGTCCGCCGAGCCGTAGTCCGTCACCCACGCCCAGCCGATCGTGAACTTGTGGAACCGCAGCATGTCCATGACCCCCACGGCGGGCAGAGCCGCGCCGAACAGCTCCGGGCGCTGCGTCATGGCGGCGCCCACGAGCAGGCCGCCGTTGGACCCGCCGGCGATGGCGAGCTTGGCGGGAGACGTGTAGCGCTGGGCGATCAGGTACTCCGCCGCGGCGATGAAGTCGTCGAACACGTTCTGCTTCTTCTCGTGCATGCCGCCCTGATGCCACTCCTCACCGTATTCCCCGCCGCCGCGCAGGTTGGGCACGGCGTACACGCCGCCCATCTCCAGCCACACCAGCATCGCGACGGAGAAGCTCGGCGTGAGGCTGATGTTGAAGCCCCCGTAGCCGTAGAGGTACGTCGGATTCGATCCGTCGAGCGTGAGTCCCTTTTTGTACGTGATGAACATCGGGACCCGCGTGCCGTCCTTGCTCGTGTAGAACACCTGCTTCGTCTCGTACCGGGACGGATCGAAGTCGATGGTGGGCGCCTTGAAGACACTCGTCGCGCCGCTCTTGAAGTCGTAGCGGAAGATCGTGGTGGGATAGAGGAAGGACGTGAAGGCGTAGAACATCTCGTCGTCCTTGCGCTCGCCGCTGATCGACCCGATCGACCCGAGCGTGGGAAGCTCCAGGTCCTTCAGCATCCTCCCATCAAGCGCGAACAGGCGCAGCCGGGAGGAGGCATCGTGCATGTAGTTCGCCACGAACGTGTCATGGATGATTTGCACCCCCTCGAGCACGTCCTGGCCCTGGGGAATGAGCTCTCGCCACCCCCCCCGCTCGGGATGGCGGGTGTCGATCGCGATGACACGCTTGCGGGGCGCGTCGAGGTCGGTGAGGAAATAGAACACGGGGCCGTCGTTCCCCACGAACGCGTAGCTCGCATCGAAATCGTCCAGGAGCCGGACCACCTCGCCGGTGATCCGCGGATGCCTCGGATCCTTCAGGTCGCGATAATAGACGCGGTTCCGCCGGTCCGTACCGAGCCAGACGGTCAGCACGGCGTAGCGGCCGTCGTCCGTCACCTCGCCGTTCATCCCCCAGTCGGGCTGGTCGGGCCGCTCGTACACGAGCACGTCCTGCGCCTGATCTGTGCCGAGGCGATGATAGTAGAGCCGCTGGAAGCGGTTCACGTCGGTGAGCGCCTTGTCGGTGGGCTCCGGGTAGCGGCTATAGAAAAAGCCCGCCCCATCCTTCGTCCACGACGCTCCGGAGAACTTGATCCATTTGAGATGATCGGACAGGTCGCGCGCGGTGACGACGTCGCGCACGCGAAACTCCTCCCAGTCCGACCCGCTCGCTGCCGTGCCATACGCGAGCAACCGACCGTTGTCGGCGACCGCCAGCGTCGAGAGCGCCACCGTCCCGTCTTCGGAGAGGATGTTCGGATCGAGCAGCGTCTCGGGGGTCGCCTCGAGCGACGCCTGCTTGTACAGAACCGACTGATTCTGCAGCCCGTCGTTCTTGAGGAAGAAGTAGCGGCCCGCCTTCCGGAACGGCGCGCCGTACTTCGGATAGTTCCAGAGCTTCGTGAGCCGTTGGCGGATCGTGGCGCGCGCGGGGATCTCCGCGAGATAGGCGGCGGTGAGCCGGTTCTGCGCCTCGATCCAGGCGCGGCTTTCGGGCGAGTCCGGGTCCTCGAGCCAGCGGTAAGGATCCGGGACTCGGGTCCCGTGGTAATCGTCGACGACATCGCTCTTGCGAGCGGCCGGATACTGGAGTGTCTGGGCCGGAGCGGGCACGGCGCTCGTGAACATGCCTGTCAGGAAGAGACCCCCCGCGAGGGAACGAAGCAGAGAAGTGGTCATTTGCCTGATAAATCTCGGGACAGTTGACGTAAGTTGCAAGCCCACTTATATTTACAACATGCATTGGATGGCGGGTCTGTCCGCGCTTCGTGGCGTCATCCCCACGCCGCCCGCAGGCGACCGGTCCAATCGGTTCAGCTCATCCTCAGCCGATCTGCTTGGCATGAGTTCTTGCTGGAACAATCGTAGGATCCCGACCGGCTGTTGGCCGACCGGGGTCGAGGGCACTTGCTTTGAAACGGGAAATTCTCATCAGCGGGACCGCACGCGAGACTCGCGTCGCGATCCTGGAGGACGACCGCCTTGTTGAGCTCTTGGTGGATCGTCCGGATGCCCGCCGCATGGTGGGCGATATCTACCTCGGCACGGTCGAGGCCGTGCTTCCGGGGATACAGGCCGCGTTCGTCAACATCGGAGCGGAAAAGAGCGCCTTTCTCCACGCCTCGGACCTGATCGAGGCGGAAGACGAAGACGAGGCGTCCGATCACGACGACGACAACGGTGGCGGGAGCGGCGCGGCGAACGGCGGCACGCGCTCGGCCCGGCGCCGGTTGCCAAACATCGCGGACGAGCTGAAGCGCGGCGAAGCCAGAATCGTCCAGGTCATCAAGGAACCGATCGGCACCAAGGGACCGCGCGTCACCGCGCAGATCTCTCTGGCCGGGCGGTTCCTCGTTTATATGCCATTCGCCTCCAAAGTCGGTGTCTCCCGCAAGATCGAAAACAGAGAACAGCGCGCCAAGCTGCGCGAGATGGTCTCGAAGCTCGTTCCCAAGGATCCAGGGGCGGGCGGATGGATCATCCGCACCGTCGCCGAGGACCTGACGGAGCAGAGCTGCAAGCGGGAAATCGAGCACCTCTACGGCTTGTGGACGAAAATCAAGCGCAAGTCGGGCTCGGTCCGGGCGCCCGCCCTGCTGCAACGGGAGACGTCGCTCACGCGCGGCATCACTCGCGACCTCTTCTCGGACAAGGTCGACTCGCTGCTCGTCGATTCGAAGGTGCTGCACACTGAAGTGGTGCAGTACCTGAAGCAGATCGACCCCGACTTGCTCGACCGGGTGAAGCTGTACCAGGCCGAGACCGCGCTGTTCGACGAGTACGACATCGAAGCGGAGATCCGCAGTCTCTTCAAGCAACGGGTGGAGCTCCCGACCGGGGGCTACCTGATCATCCAGCCGACCGAGGCCCTCACCTCGATCGACGTGAACACGGGTCGCTACACGGGCAAGAAGGACCCCGAGAGCACGATCCTGAAGACCAACGTCGAGGCGGCGCGGGAGGTGGCGCGCCAGCTGCGGCTGCGCGACATCGGCGGCATCATCGTCGTGGACTTCATCGACATGGAATCCCGCGGCAACCGGGACAAGGTGCTCCAGGAGTTGCGCGCCCATCTGGGACGCGACCGGGCGCGCACCAAGGCGTTCGCGGTGTCCGAGCTGGGGCTGATCGAGATGACGCGACAGCGGGTGCGCCCCTCGCTCTGGCAGTCGATGACCGCGGAGTGCCCGACCTGTCATGGCACGGGGCGCGTGTTCCGTCCCGAGGTAGTGGTGCGGCGCATGGAGCGCTCACTCAAGCGGGCCGGCGCGGAGCACAAGGAGCGCCAGCTCGCCGTGCGGCTGCATCCCGATGTCGCCCTGTACCTCGTGGAGCAGGAGCCTAACTTCTTGCGCCAGCTCGAGAAGCAAACGGGACTCGAGCTCGAGGTGCGGGACGACCCGATGATGCGGCTCGATGAATTCCGGATGATGGCCAAGCCGGCGGGCCGAGACGTCACCGAGCTGTATGCGGTGGCTTGACGGAACTCCAAGTGCTGATTAGAGTTCGCGCCCTATGAGTTATGCCATCTTCACGACCGGTGGCGCCCAGTTCCGCGCCGAGCCGGGAGTCACCATCAAGGTCCCGCTGCTCGAGGCGGAGCCTGGGAGCAAGGTGACGTTCGATCGCGTGCTGCTGGCGAGCGACGGCAAGCACGTGCAGGCGGGGAAACCGGTGGTGAAGGGCGCCAAGGTCACGGCCGAGGTCGTGCGCCACGGCAAGGGCGAGAAGATCAAGATCTACCGGTTCGCGCGCCGCAGCGGATATCGGCGCCACGCCGGGCACCGGCAGCCGTTCACCGAAGTGAAGATCGCGGACGTCAAACTCAAGGACTGAGTGACGCTAGCATGGCACACAAGAAGGGTGTCGGTTCCTCCCGCAACGGCCGCGACTCCGGGCCCAAGTACCTCGGCGTGAAGCGCTTTGCCGGGGAGTTCGTCACCGCGGGCACGATCATCGTCCGGCAGCGCGGCACGAAGTTCCATCCCGGGACGAACGTCCGCCGCGCGTCCGACGACTCGCTCTTCACCGTGGTCGACGGGCAGGTCAAGTTCGAGCACAAGAACAAGAAGCGGTTCCGCGTGAGCGTGCATCCGGTGGCGGCGAAAAACTAGGGCGGCAACAGGCGGCAGAGGGCGGCCATAGGCGGCAAGCATCGACTTCGCCGCCTTTTTTTGTCGGGCAAGGCGTGGGATTGGTAGCTAGTCTATCCTCTTCTGACTACACGTTGGTGCTGTGCCTTCCTACGAACGATTTGCAGCGTGGAGACGGTCATACGAGCTCGTTTTGGCCGTTTACGACGCGACCGATTCGTTCCCAAAGAACGAACTGTATGGACTCACATCACAGACTCGTCGAGCTGGGTTCTCGGTCGTGGCGAACATCGCCGAGGGGTCTGCGAAAAGGGGTGGACGAGAGTTCGCTCGCTACCTGGACATCGCCCTCGGATCGCTCACGGAGATTGAGGTAGCCCTCCGCCTCGCTCGCGACCGCGGGTACGTCACCAACGAGAGGTGGGCAGAACTCGAGCGCTTGCGCAATCACGCCGGTGTTCTCACTTGGCGGCTCTACCGAGCAATTCGCGATAAGGGGCGGGACGCGTAGGGTCCGTGCCGCCCTTCGCCGCCCTCTGCCGCCCTCTGCCGTCCTCTGCCGCCCTAGTAGGTAGGCGGCAATTTCTTGTACCTCTCCAGCAGCTCCGTCTGCCGGCTCTTGAGCGGGATCTCCTTGCCCCGAATCAGCACGTGCTCCACACCCGTCGTGAACTCGAACGGGTCTCCCGACCAGACGACCACGTTCGCCACCTTCCCCGGCTCGAGCGAGCCGTAGCGGTCCGCCACTCCGAAGATCTCCGCCGGCGACAGCGTCACGGCGCGCAGCGCCTGGTCCCAGGTCATGCCGTAGGAGACGGCGTTCCCCGCCTGCTGGCGTAAGTTGCGCGACTTGTGCGTGTCGGGCTCGAGCAGCGCGACCTTCACGCCGGCCTTCGCCATGATCCCCGCGTTTCCGTAACGGATGCCGAGGGCGTCGTAACCGGGGATGTTGCTCAACGGCTCGACCAGGACGGGGACGCCCGCGGCCGCGATCGCCGCCGCGACCTCCCAGCCTTCGGCCGCGCCGGCCAGAATGAGCTTGAGCTTGAACTCCGTCGCGAGCCGCAGAGCGGTCTCGATGTCGCTCCGCCGGTTGGCATAGGCGATGAGCGCCACCCGTCCGTGGAGCACGGGGAGCAAGGCGTCCAGGTCCCGCGCCGACGCCGACAGCGCCTGCATCTGCGCGCGGCTGAAATCGGTCTTACGCCGCTCGTACTCGAGCGCGTCGCGGAACACGCCGCGCAACCGTTCCGCCACGGCGGCCCGCGAGCCCCCGGCGGCGTCTTTGGCGCTCTCCGAGAGATCGGCGACCACGCCCACCGGCGATTTCACGAGCATCTGCTCGATCGTGGCGCCGTCGAGATCAATCAGGACCGCCTGGCCGCTCACGAGGTTGCCGGTCGGCACGGCGAGCGCGGTCGTGATCCCTTCGATTCGCGTGACGGGGATGACCGTCGAGGCCGGGTTGATCCCTTCCGCCACGTTGAAGGACGCGGCGATGGTGTCGCCCTGCAGGCTCGCGTCGCGCGTCCCCGGCACCGCGCTGATCTCCACCAAGCCGAGCTGGCCGGCCCCGTCGATGAGGCCCGGGGTGATCCATTTCCCGGCGGCGTCGATGCGGGTCGCATCCGGCGGAATGGGCACGTTCCTTCCCACGGCGACGATGCGGCCGTCGCGGATCAGTACGCTGGCGTTGGCGAGCTTCGGACCGGAGACGGGATAGACCGTTCCACCCGTGATGGCAATGGTCTGGGCGAGCAGCAGCGCGATCATCGGTCGCTCCCGGGCGCGGGCATCTCGCCCAGCTCGAAATCGGTGCGCGGCTGGTGCGCGGCATCCGAGCGGTCGTACGCGAGCCAGCCGTCGTTGTAGACCTGCACGGCCTTCGAATAGACCGAGAACGGATCGCCGGACCACACCACCACGTCGGCCATCTTGCCGGGCTCGAGTGTTCCGACGATCGAGTCGAGCCCGATGGCCCAGGCTGGGTTGACCGTGATCCACCGCAGGGCCTGATCGCGGGTGATCGGGATGCCGGCCCGTTGCCCGGCGTACATGGCCTTGGCCGCTTCCTGGTTCAGCCGTTGGATGCCGCCCGGGTCGTCCGAATGGATGATCGGCCGCCCGCCCGCCTGTTGGTTGAGGGCGGCGTTTTGCTGGACCCCGTCCATCGCCTCTTCCTTGAACCCCCACCAGTCCGCCCAGACCGAGACCGAGGTCCCTTCTTTGGCGAGCAGGTCGGCGATCTTGTACGACTCCACCGCGTGGTGGAACGAGCGGATCTTGAATCCGAACTCGTGTGCCAGATCGATCATCTGCGCCATCTCGTCGGCGCGGTAGCAGTGGTTCTGCACGTACATGTTGCCGCGCAGCACTTCAGCCAGCGATTCCGACCGGAGGTTTCGCTCGGGCGGATCGCCCTTGTGGTCCTTGTTCCAGGCGTCCCACCTGCGCCGATAGGCCTCCGCCAGGATGAACGCCGCGCGGTAGCCCGCCATGTTGCCCATGCGGGTGGACGGCCCGCCGCGCCGACCGTACACGCGTTTGGGGTTCTCGCCGCAGGCCATCTTCAGGCCGTAGTGCGCGCCCGGAAACTTCATTTCCTGCACGGTGCGCGCCGGGATGAGCTTCAGGATCGCACTGCGCCCGCCGATCAAGTTCGCCGAGCCCGGCAGCGCTTGGATCGTGGTGATCCCGCCGGCGATGGCCAGCGGGATCTGCGGGTCCTGCGGCCAGAACGAGTGCTCCGCCCACACCTCCGCCGTCACCGGGTTCGTCGCCTCGTTGCCGTCCGACTCGGCATCGGTCCCAGGCGCGGCGTACACGCCGAGGTGCGAGTGGTCGTCGATCAGCCCGGGCGTCACGTACTTGCCCGTTCCGTCAACCACCACGGCGTCGCTCGGGGCGTCGACCTTCGCGCCCACCGCGACGATCCGCCCATCCTTGAACAGGACCGAGCCGTTGGGAATCTCCTGCCCGGTCGCGGTCATGATCGTGGCGTTGCGGATCAGGACCGGCGGATTGGGATGCCGCACGTAGGTGGACGGGTATTGTGGTCGCGCGACGCTCGTGGTTTCGGTGGACGCGGGCGCGGGTGTCTGCGCCGGGCGGGTCCCCCCCCCGGCCGACGCGCACGCGCCGGTGAGTGCGAGCAGCAGAAACGACAATGATCGCATGCGGGTGTCCTCTGTCCCGAGTTTACTTGAGGAGTTCGACCAAGAACGGTTGTCCGACGAATTCGGTTTTGAGCACGCGTCGGGGAGTCTCGGCGCCCACGTACATCGTAAACGGCACACGCGAGCCGGTCACGTCGATACGGAATCCCTGGAACGTGCCGGCCGGGACAGTGACGGCCTCCGGCGCGCCCACCTTGAACGTGAGCACCTTGATGGCATTCTCGCTGGGCGTGAAGCAGGTCAGGGCGAAGGTCTTGCCGGCAGCGAGCGGCAGCGCGGGCACGACGAACGGGACGGCGTTCTCGTCCACCGTTCCCGGCGGCAGGGCCGTATCGATCTCGAAGCGCTTCACCGAGCCGTCCGGCTGGGGAGCCGCGCTCGCACCTTTCACCCGGCCGCTGGCATAAGTCAGGTGGGTCTCCGCGTTCTGGCCGCCCTGGGTCGTCACCTGATCGACCTGCCGCACCGTCCCGCTGGCGGGCTCCATCACGATGGTGGTCTGCTGCTGGAACGCGCCGCTCGCCAGATTCGACCGCTCCGCGTACACGAGCGAATCGGATTGGGGACGCCGAATTTCGGAAACCGTGAACCCCGCCGGGTTCCCCTGGATCACGACGCGCGAGCTGTCGGTGTGCGCCACGAATTGCGCAGCGTCGAGCGCCACGGGCCCCGTCGGCGCGGTGAGATCCGCGGGCAGCAACGACTTGCCGTCCACGTCCACGATCCGAATGGGGGCGATCCCCCGGAGCCGGTCGTACAGCTTCGCTCCGTCGCCCACGACGACGATCGTGAGCGCGCCCCGCCGGTACAGGCGCGTGGCCGCGGCCCGCGCCTGCAGCGCGGTCACGGCGGCGAGCCGGTCGCGGTACAACCGGAGGTACTCGTCACCCAGACCGAGCAGCTTCACGCTCGCCACCTGGCTCGCGATCTGGCTCGGCGTCTCGATGGAGAGTGGGAACGAGCCGACGAGGAATCCCTTGGCTGCCCCGAGCTCCGAGTCCGGTATCACCTCGGTCCTGATCCGATCGATTTGATGGAGCAGCTCGCGCAAGGCACTGTCCGCCACGTCCGTACGGACTTCCGCCGTCGCCTGCCAGTAGCCGAGCCCGCGGTAGCGATGGAGGGATGCATACGCGCCGTACGTCCAGCTCTTCTGCTCCCGCAGGATGAGGAAGAGTCGCGAGTCCGGCCCGCCGCCGAGCACCTGAGTCGCGACGCGGCCGGGATAGTAAACCGGGTCGGTCGGCAGGAGGGTCGTGTTGCCGAGCGCGATGTTCGCCTGCGCCGAGCCCGGCCGGTGCACGAGCAGGAGATCGGTCGCGACCCGTGTAGCGGGAGCGGGCAGGGCAGGGCTCGGCGGCGGCGCGCCGCGCCAGCCCGCGAACGCCTTGCCCACGAGGTCCCGCACCTGGGCGTCCGTGACGTCCCCGGCCACCACGAGCAGCGCCCCGACCGGCTGCAGGCGTTGGCGGGCGAACTGCGTCACGTCGTCGCGGGTGACGGCGCGATAGCTTTCGCGCGTCGCGCTCCGCCCGTAGGGGTTGCGGCCGTAGATCTCGCTCTCGAAGAAGCGTTGCGCCACGGCACCCGGCTGGGACAGCTGCAACGCGAGCGCGGACAGCGCCCGCGTGCGCGCCAGCTCCACCTCGTTCTCCGGGAACGTCGAGTGCAGCGTCACGTCCCCCAGCAACTCGAACACGAGCCCCGCCTGGTCGCTCAGCGCCTCGGCCGAGATCGTGAGGAAATCCTCCGCCGAGGACGCCGATAGGGTGCCGCCCACGCCTTCGATTGTGGCCGCGATCTGCTCCGCGCTGCGGTTGTCGGTGCCCTTGGACAAGAGCTCCGCCGCGAGGTCGGACAGCCCCTCCTTGCCCTTCGGGTCGTAGATCCCGCCGGCGCGGAACGAGAGGGTCGCCGAGACAACCGGTTGCTCGTGATGCTCGATGACCACGAGCTGCAGTCCGTTCGGAAGCGTGGCCTCCTTGAACGGCGGGAAGTGCACGGGCTTGAGGGGAGTCGGCTGGGGCGGCGTCGTGGGGAGGCCTTGGGGGGACAGGCGGACGGAGGGACTGGCGGACAGGAGAAGCACCACCGCGACGGAGCGCACCGTCCGCCGATCCGTCCGTCCGCCCGTCCGTCTGCTCACTGCGCCCCCCCGCCCGTCGCGGGCTTCACGACGATCACGACCGCGTTCGCCGGATCGAGATACTTCGCCGCGACCCGGCGGACATCCTCCGCCGTCACGGCCAGGACGCGGTCCAAATCGCTGTTGATCTCGGTCAGCGACGCATGGAACATCTCGTAGTGATGCAGCTCCTCGGCCTTGCCGAGCGTGGTCTCGCGGGCGTGCACGAAGCCGGCGCGGAAGGTGCTCTTCGCCTTTTGCAGCTCCTCGTCCGTCACGCCGGCCGCTCGAATGCTGTCCAGCTGGGCGGTGACGATGGTATCGAGCTTGAGCGGGTCCACGCCCTGGTTGGCGATGGCGAGGACGAGCAGGACGCCGGGTCCGCGCCGCGAATCGAACGGGTTCATGAACACCTGAGTGCCGAACGCGGCTTTCTCTCTCCGCACCACCGCCACGTTCAGGCGCGAGCTCTCCCCCTGACCGAGGATGACGTTGAGGAGCTCGAGCGCGCGTGTGTCCGGGTCCGCATGGGGCGGCGCGCGATAGATCCGCAGCACCGCCGGCAGGTTGGCGTGCGCGTCGGTCACCTCGCGCCGCTCCACGCCCGGTGAAAGACGCGAGCTGCAGCGCACGACGCGTGGCTCGGTGTGGCGCGGGATCTCGCTGAAGTACTGATTCACGTAGCGCCGCAGCTCGAGGGGCTTGAAGTCGCCCACCACGACGAGCGTGGCGTTGTTGGGGGCGTAGTAGGTGTCGAAAAAGGCCCGGACGTCGGAGAGCTGGGCGGCGTTGAGATCAGCCATCGACCCGATGACCGTGTGCGCGTAGGCGAAGCACCCGGCGCTGTCGAACGGCCAGGTCATGCCGTCGATGAAGGCCGGCGAGTACGGCTGGTTGTCGACCCGCAGGCGGCGCTCCTCCTTCACCGTCTCCCGCTGGTTCTGAAAGTGCTCGTCCGTGATGGCGAGCGAGCGCATGCGGTCGGCCTCGAGCCAAAGGGCCAGGTTCAGGCGATTCGAGGGCAGCGTCTCGTAGTAGTTGGTGCGGTCTTCCGCCGTACTGCCGTTCTCCGACCCGCCGGCTCGCGAGATCAGCTGGAAGTGCTCGCCCTTCTGCACGTGGGCCGAGCCCTCGAACATCATGTGCTCGAACAGGTGCGCGAAGCCCGAGCGGCCCGGCCGCTCGTTGCGCGAGCCGGTGTTGTACCACACGTCCACCGACACGATGGGCGTCGAGTGATCCTCCGAGTAGATGACGCGCAGGCCGTTGGGAAGCGTGAACGCTTCGTAGGAGATCTGGCCGGCTTGGCCGAGCAGCGCCGGAGCGAACGCGGCGCCAAGCAGCAGCAGTCCGGCGACGACCGACGGGACGCGGGGACGATCGCTCACTCGGCGCTCGGCACCACGGGGCCCGACTGCACCAGCTCGAACGAAAACGCGCCGTCCAGAGTCTCGCCTTTCACCACGCGCCGGGGTCCCGTGCGGGTCGCGTAGATCCGAAAGCCGCCGCTCCGCAACGGCAGCACGTCGAATCGGCCAGCGGGCACCTCGATGGTGGCGGGCGACTCGGCGACAAAGGTGAGCGTCACCAGCGAATCGTCGAATTCCTTGTACGCCGGGACCCCGAGCGAATCACCCGGGACGGCGTTCGATACGGCGCCGGCGAGGAACACGTAATCCGAGAGGACGGTGCCCGGGGCGAAGGGGCGGCTCACCGGTACGATTATCACGCCACCGCTCCTCGTCCCCACCCGCCGGCGGCCGGAGATCTCCCCCCGCTTCACTTCCAGGTCGTGCTCCACCATCACGGTGTCGCTCCCCGGCGAGAACAGATCGATGTGGTGAAACGTCGAGATCGGCTGGCCCGTCAGGCGGTTCACCACGACGCGCAGCCGCTCTTCCTCGACCGGCCGGAACTCCGACGCCGCTGTGTAGATGACTTCCTGGGTCATCTCGAGCGGGCGGATCTCGTACTGCCACACGGCCCACCCGCGCTCCTGTCCCCGCAGCCGAAACACGAACGAATCGCGCGTCGCCGGAACCTGGGCGACATCAAACTTGAGCGACTTGGGGCTGGAGGCGGAGCCGGTGGTCTGGGCGGTCGCGGCCGACGCGAGTGGGAGGCTAGCGAGCAGCAGGAAACAGGGCCAGCGCATTGGTCTCGAGAATCGCCTTCTTGTGCGGGTCGCTGAGCGGCAGCGCCAGGAACTGGTCGATGTTGAGCCGCATATCTTTCACGCCCGGGCTCGGCCAGTCGGTGCCCCAGAGGACCCGATCCGCGAGCTCCGAGAGACGCGGAAAGTACTCCAACAACCGGGCGGGCGGTATCCCGGAGACGTCGAGCCACATCCCCCGGTGGCGTCGCAAAACGAAAAACGCCTCCTCCATGTACAGCGGCCGACCGCCGTGCGCCATCACGATGCGGAGATCGGGAAAATCGATCGCCACGTCGTCGAGGTCCATCGGGTTGCCGTACTTGGAGCGGGCCCCGGGGAAAATGCTGGTGCCGGTGTGGATCATCACCGGCAGCCCGCGCTCCTCGCACCGCCGGTAGATCTTCCCCAGGGCGTCGAGGCCGTGCGTGTACGCGTTCGCCGGCATCCCCTGGTGCGGTGGATGAATCTTGACGAGCCGAGTGCCGAGCTCGACGAGGCGGTCCACGTCGCCCGCCGGGTCCTTCGTGAAGCGAGGGTGCACGCCGCCGTACGGCAGCAATCGCGCTGGATCGGCCTGGGCGTATGTCGCGGCGAAGGCGTTGCTCGCGTCGGTGAATCCCATCACGTCGGGCGAGGGGTAATTCACGAGGCCCACCCGCCACACGCCCGCGCGGTCCATGATCTCGAGCAGCGCGCGCGGATCGTCCATCACCTGGATCATCAGGTCCCGATGCGCGTTCTGACCGCGCCACATCGTCTCGAGCACGTGCGGCTTGAGCTCGCGCCACGGCTGGACGTGGATGTGAACGTCGGTGATCCCGGTCAGTGCCTGACCGGTTGCCAGCCGGGGGTGATTCATGGGGCGCAGAAGGTACGCTGGGACAGGAGCGGGTTCAACTACGCGCTCGTCCGCACGCCGAGCGGCCGCAACACCGGAAGTTGCGCAGCCGCGACAGTTCGCGCGGCACCCCCGCCAAGCCCCGTAGCCATGTTGCGATCAGCGACGTAGCCCGCGCGCAGCAGGGAGGTGCGAAACTTGCGCCGACGCCGCAGGAACCGAGAACCCTCGACAAGACCCGGAGGCTACCCATGTGCATCGACCTTACGGACGGCGGAACCAGGCGGATCCGGCAGACCGCCGGCTTGACCGTCCTGGGATGCGTGCTGTTCCTGGCGTCGTGCGACGAGCGTCCGCTTTCGTCACCTGCGCCGGCTGGCGGCGTGCACGCGCAGACCGTGATCGCAGGACCGTTCACGTTCGAGAACTTCGCGCTCGGCGCAACCCCTGGGACCGTCTGCCCGGGCTCGTCGGCGTGTACGAACGGTGCAGCGGAGCCCGCGATTCGCGCCGACGCCACGGGAACGTTCTATGTCTCCTCGGAGCTCGGCCTCTCTGCCGGCACGCTCGCCTGGAAGTCCACGGACGGCGGCCTGCACTACACGGCGCTGGAATCGCCGAACCAGCTCTCCCAGGCGGCCGGGGGAGTGGGGCCCGGGGGCGGCGACACGGACTTGAGCACCGCGCCGGACGCGAACGCCAGCGGGATCCACAACGTCTACGTGGCGAGCCTCAGTCTGGCGAATGTCACGGTCAGCACCAGCCAGGATGGCGGGAAGACCTGGAGCAAGAACGTGCTGAGCGCCACGATTCCCGGCGATGACCGCGAGTGGATCGCCGCCGACCAGGCGTCCAAGGTGTGCATCTCGTACCACGACATCGTGACCTTCAACATCGACGTCAACTGCAGCTTCGACGCCGGCGCCACCTTCACCCAGCTGGGTTCGGCGATCGACGTCGCCCACGCTTTCCTGATCGACGATAACGAAATCGGCAACCTGGCGATCGACCCCCGGAACCACGTCATCTATCAGGTCTTCAGCGGCATCGCGAACGCCACCGAGGCCTTGCTCCCCAGCTCGTTCCATGCCGTATGGATCGCGGTGTCGCCCGACGGCGGTCAGACGTTCACCGACAAACCCGTCTACGTGAATCCGAACACCTCGGTCTCCTACGGCCACCAGTTCGTCAACGTGAGCGTGGACCGAGCCGGGACGGTCTACGTCGTCTATACCGACAACCACAACCTCTTCTACAGCTTCTCGACGGACGGCGGGGGAACGTGGACCGGGCCGATCCAGGTGAACCAGCCGCCTTCCGCCACGGCCGTCATGCCGTGGAGCGTGGCCTGCGACCCGGGCCAGCTGAACATCGTGTGGTATGGAACGTCGTTCTACGACGGGACGACGGTGCCGGATAACTACCCCGCGTCTGCGGCATGGTACGTGTTCTTCGCCCAGAACCTCAACGCGGCCGCGACCGGCAGCACGTTCACACAGGGCGCGGCCACCCCGATCATCCACTACGGCGGGGTATGCGAGAGCGGGGTGGGTTGCACCGGCAACCGGGACCTGTACGACGACTTCGGCGTCGCCGTCAACCCCACGACCGGCCTGGCGTCCATCGTTTACAGCGACGATCAGCCCGGGAACGTCGGGAGGGACGACCACACCGCCATCGCGACGCAAACCGCAGGTCCCAAGATCTGCGCGGGCCCCTGAGCCGGCAGCGGACTATGAGCGCCTGAGGGATGGGGAACCGCCTCAGGCGCTCCAGTTGTAGAACCCCTTTCCACTCTTCTGGCCCAGCTCCCCCCGTGCCACCTTGTCGCGGAGGATCCGGGGGGGCTCGAAGCGGCGGTCGTCGAGCGCCTGGAACAGATACTCCGCAATCGCGAGCCGCACGTCCAATCCGACCAGGTCGGTGAGCTTGAGCGGGCCCATGGGGTGGTTGTATCCGAGCTCCATCGCCTTGTCGATGTCCTCGGCAGAGGCGACGCCTTCCTCGAGCATCCGCATCGCTTCGAGGCCGAGCGCCACGCCCAACCGACTGGAAGCGAAGCCGGGAGAATCCTTGACGACGATCGGCTCTTTCCCGAGCGCCTTGGCGAACGTCACCGCCCGCTCGAGGGACTGGGAGGTGGTCTGCGGGTGGGTCACCACTTCGACGAGCTTCATGGCGTGCACCGGATTGAAAAAATGCATGCCCACGACTCGCCCGGGGTCCCGCGCGGCCGCGGCGATCGCGGCCACGGAAAGCGAAGAGGTGTTGGTCGCGAGCAAGGCGTCCGCTGGCGCCGCTCGGTCCACCTCGGCGAAGACTTGCTGCTTGGTGCCCAGGTGCTCGCGCACCGCCTCGATCACCACCTCGGCCTCGAGCACGGCGGGCGCGAAGTCGGACTCCGCGCGCAGGCGGCCCGCGGCCGCATCGCGATCTTGCTCGGTGAGCTTGCCGCGTCGCACCGCGATCGCCAACAGGTCGTTCAATCGCCCCATGGCGAACCGCAGCGCGTCCGGCTTGCTGTCGGTGAGGCGGACGTCGAAGCCGGCGAGCGCGGCGGCGTAGGCGATCCCGTGCCCCATGGTGCCCGCGCCGATCACCGCGATGCGACCGGCGGTCATCCGGTGAACGCCTGCACGGCGCGCCGGCCGACGTCCGGGACGTTGGTGCACAATCCGTCCACGTGGAGCGCGAGCAGCCGTCGCATGTCTTCGGGGTCGTTCACGGTCCAGGCGTAGATGCGGTAACCCGCGCTGTGCAGCGCATCGACCAGCGCGGCGTCGATCAGGCTCTGCTCCTGCCACAGCACGGTGGCACCGGTATCCTGGAGCGGTTCCAGGGGACGCAGTGGATAGGAGGCCAGCAGGACGCCCCGCACCAGCGCGGGCCGGGCCACCCCCAGCCGCTGCACGATACGATGGTCGAACCCGTGCACGGCGCAACGCGTGCCACCGCCGGCACCGTCCAGCACGGCGAGCAGCCGGTCGTCGAATTGCGGGGGCAGGGACTTGACCTCGATGAAGACCTGCAGCGCCGGATCGATCACGGCCAGCGCGTCCTCGAGCGCCGGGATCGACTCGCCGTTCGGGAGACGCAGCGCCCGCACCTGCGCGGCGCTGGAGCGCGTGATGTGCACGCCGCTCACGACCTCGTCGTGGTGCACAAACAGCACGCCGTCGGCGGCGGCCTGGATGTCCAGCTCGATCGCGTCGGCGCCACGGGCGCGGGCGGCGCGGAACGCCGCCCGCGAGTTCTCGTACTCGTAGCCCGACGCGCCCCGGTGGGCGATCACGAGGCTCACTTGAGCAGGCTGTCCGCCTTCTTTGCCTCGATCCAGCTCGGCTCCTTCTCGATGTCGTGCACCGTCTGGTAGTGCTCCGGCTGGGGGAGGACGGTCTTCAAGTACGCCGCGTATTTCTCTGGATCGTCGATCGGCTGGCCGTCCACCGAGTACCGCTGATGCGCGTGCACGCCGATCTTCCGATTGAACTTCGTGTCCGGCATCCGCAGCCAGCGGTCTCGGTCCGGAATGAACATGTTCAGCCGCTCCACCAGCTTGGTGATCTCCTGGCGGTACAGGTCGCGGCTGAGCTCGTTGAGCTTCGCCTTGTCGGGCTCGGTCTGGTGCTCCCGCTCGTCGTAGCGGCCTTTCAGGCCCCACACATAGGCCCAGTGCGCCGACGACGAGTTATCCGTGCCGAACAGATCGAATGCGGTGGGGATCCACTTGTAAAAGAATCGCTGGATTACCTCGGGCGGCATCGTGCCCGCTTTCACGATTCGCAGGAGCCCATTGTTGCCGGTGCCGAGGTGGAACGACTCCTCCTTCAGCATCGGGTTCATGGAGCGCGACAGCGGATCGAACGCCGACACCGAGAGCATGGTGAGCTGGAACTTGCCGTCGCGATCGATGAACTGCGTGTAAGTGAAGAAATCGAGCCAGTTGTCCACCAGCTCGTTGAATGACCCGAGCAGCCGCTCCCCCTCGTCGGCCCGGCGCTCGAGCAGCTTCGCCGCCTCGCGCTTTCCCTCGTCGCCGAAATGACTGCACAACAGGTACGACATCTGCCAGCCATGGCGCATTTCCTCGGTCATCACGCGCATCAGCGCCAGCAGATCGTAGTCGGAGGGGGCGTGCGTGAGCAGGTTGCGCTGCTGCTCCACCGACGCGAACTCCGTGTCGCCCTGGTATACGATCAGGTTCAAGAGCGCGTCCCGGATCCGCTGGTCGGGGATATGCATCACCGTCGGCCATTTGCGCTGACCCTTGTAATGGCCGAACTCGATGTGCGGTACTTCCTGCTCCCCGAACTTTGCCTCGAACTTGAACTTTCGGATCTCGCCCTGGGGCAGGCCGATCGAATCCTGCCAGTAGCGGAAGTAGTCGATCCATTCATCGAAGTTGCCGAGCTTCCGAACCATCAGCGGCTCCTCTTGGCAGGTGATGCCTCCGCGATGCGCTGGCGCGCTTCGGGTGTGGCGAACAGTTCGGTTTGCTGCGCGATCTCGAGATCGAGCATGCCCGCGAGCGAGCTGGCCTCGCTCCGGTACAACGCTTCCTTGGCACGCCGCACCGCGCCGGGCGGCTGGGCAGCCCACTGCTCGGCCAGAGAACGCGTGGCGGCGCGGAGCTGGGCGTGCGGGACCACGCGGTCGACCAGGCCGAGCGCCAGCGCCTCGGCCGCCGGCACCATGCGCGCACTCCAGACGAGCTCCAGCGCCTTGGACGGTCCGACCAGGCGGGGGAGGAAGAAGCTGCCACCCCAGTCCGGGACCAGGCCCAACTTGTGGAACACCTGGCCGATCGAGGCCTGCTCCGACGCGATCCGGTAATCGCAGGCGAGCGCCAGATTTGCCCCGCCGCCGGCCGCCGGACCGTTCACGGCGGCGAGCACCGGTTGCGGCGCGGCCCGGAGTGCGAGTGCCACGTCTTTGCCCGCCGCGACGAGCGCCGGGCCGTCCTCATCGAGCACGTCCAGGTCGGCGCCGGCGCAGAAGGCGCGCCCGGCGCCCGTGATGACGATGACCCGCACGACGTCGCTCTGCGTGAGCAGGGCGAGGGCCTCGCGCAGGTCGTCGCACAGGGGGCGATCCAGGGCGTTGAGCTTCTCCGGCCGGTTCAGGGTCACCGTACCGATGCCCCCGGTGATCTCCACCAGCACGCGCTCGTACGCCGCCATTATGCCCGCTCCACGATCATGGCGATTCCCTGGCCGACGCCGATACACATGGTACATAAACCGTAACGGGACTTCGTACGGTGTAAGGCGTGTACGAGAGTCGTCAAAAGCCTCGCACCTGTGGCGCCCAGTGGGTGGCCCAACGCGATCGCCCCCCCGTAGATGTTCACCTTCGCGGGATCGAGTTTGAGCTCGCGGATGCACGCGATCGCCTGCGCCGCGAACGCCTCGTTCAGCTCGATCAGGTCGATCTGGTCGAGCGTCAGTCCAGCGCGTTTGAGGACCTTCTGGGTCGCGGGGATGGGCCCGAGCCCCATGCAGGAAGGATCCACGCCGGCGACCGCCGTCGCGACGATGCGCGCGAGCGGCTTGGCTTGCCGGGAGGTCACGAGCAGCGCCGCGGCCCCATCGTTGATCCCACTTGAGCTTGCCGCGGTCACCGTGCCGTCCTTCTGGAAGGCGGGCTTCAGCTTCGCGACGCTCTCGAGCGTCGTGCCGGCGCGCGGATACTCGTCTTTTGCAAGCGCGGTACCGTCGGGGAGGGGGACCGGCACGAGCTCGTCGGTGAACACGCACGCCTTGAGCGCCGCCCCGGCGCGGCGCTGGCTCTCGACGGCGAAGGCATCCTGCTCGGTGCGCGTGATCTTGTAGCGCTGCGCGACCAGCTCGGCCGTCTCGCCCAGCGAGATCGTCCAGTCCTGTTTGAGCCGGGGATTCGTGAACCGCCATCCAACGGTCGTGTCCGCGGTCTCCGGAGCCTTGCGGCTCCACGCTTCGCCCGATTTGAGGGTTACGTAGGGCGCGCGCGTCATGTTTTCGACCCCGCCCGCGACGAATACGTCGCCCTCACCGGCCTTGATCGCCTGCGCGGCGCTGGCGGCCGCCTGGAGTCCCGAGCCGCACAGCCGGTTCACCGTCTGGCCGGGAACCTCCACCGGAAGGCCCGCGAGCAGCAGCGCCATCCGAGCCACGTTGCGGTTGTCCTCCCCGGCCTGATTCGTGCACCCGAGGATCACGTCGTCGATGGAGCGGGGGTCGACACCGGCGCGCTCAACGACCGCCTTGATGGGAATCGCGGCAAGATCATCCGCGCGCACACCGGCCAAGGCCCCGCCGTGTTTGCCAACGGGAGTACGTAGCGCCGCACAGATGTAAGCCTCGTTCACCGACTGCGGCCCTTCAATTCCGCATTCCGCATTCCGCACTCCGCATTCATAATCCAACCCACACGGTCTTGAGCTCCGTATAGTTGTCCAGCGCCTCGCGTCCCAGGTCTCGCCCGAACCCGGAGAACTTGTAGCCGCCGAACGGCGCTGCGGGATCGTAGAAGTTGTACGTGTTGATCCAGACGGTGCCGGCCTTGATGGCGCGGGCCACGCGGTGCGCCTTCTGGATGTCCTTGGTCCAGATGCCGGCGGCGAGGCCGTACATCGAGCGGTTGGCGAGCTGGATGCCTTCGGCCTCGTTCGCGAACGTGAGCACCGAGAGTACCGGCCCGAAGATCTCCTCGTCCACGATCTTCATGCCGGGCTTGGCGCCGTCAAATACGGTCGCCTCGATGTAGTAGCCCTTGCCGTTCACCTTCGCCGGCTTGCCCCCCGCTACCAGGCGGGCGCCCTCCTTCTCTCCCGCGGCGATGTACGACAGGACCGTCTCCTGCTGCCGCTGCGACACGATCGCACCCAGGCGGGTGTTCTTGTCGAACGGGTCGCCGGGAGTGAGCTTTTTGGCCCGCTCGGCGAGCTGCTCGAGGACCTGATCGTGCACCGTCTGCTCCACCAGCAAGCGCGATCCGGCCGCGCAGACTTCACCCTTTCCATAAAAGATCCCGTTCTGCGCGCCGCGCACCGCCGCTGGAAGATCCGCGTCGGCGAATATGATGTTGGGACTCTTGCCGCCCAGCTCGAGCGTCACGCGCTTCACCGTCGCCGCCGCCTCGCGCATGATCCACTGACCGACTTCGGTCGAGCCCGTGAAGGCGATTTTGTCCACGAGCGGATGGCGCACCAGCACGGCGCCCGCCGTCGCGCCGGGCCCCGGCACCACGTTAAGGGCGCCTGGCGGCAGCCCGGCCGCGACCGCGATCTCCCCGAGCAGCAGGGCGGTGAGCGGCGTCTCGTGCGCGGGCTTCAAGACGACCGTGCACCCGGCCGCGAGCGCCGGGGCCACCTTCCACGAGGCGAGGTTCAGCGGGAAGTTCCACGGCACGATCGCGCCCACCACGCCCACCGGCTCGCGCAGGGTGTAGGTGAAGAAGTTGCCGCTTACGGGGAGCGTGTCGCCCGTGACCTTGTCGGCCCAGCCGGCGTAGTAGCGGAACGTTTCGACAGCCATCGCGACGTCGATCTTCGACTCGAACAGCGGCTTGCCGTTGTTCTTCGTTTCGACTTCGGCGATTTCCGGGGAGCGCTGCTCCAAGAGCTCCGCGATGCGATACAACAGCTGGCCGCGCTTGCGCGCCGGCAGCTCGCGCCACTCCTTCGAGTCGAGGCAGGCGCGCGCCGTCCGCACGGCGGCGTCGATCTCCGCCTCGCCCGCCTCGGCAACCTCGGCGAGCGGCTCCTCGGTCGCCGGATTGGTGAGGCGGTAGCGCTTGGCGGTGCTCCGCCATTCGTTCCCGATCAGCAGGTCGGTCTTCACCGGCCCTTGAACTCCGCGACCCGCTTCTCGACGTTCGCAGCGATGCCTTCCTTCGCGTCCTCGCTCTGGAACAGCTGCTGCTGCAATTCGCGCTCCAGGGCGAGCGCCGACTCGAAGGGGATCTCGGCGCCCGTCTGCACGGATCGCTTGATCAGGCCCACCGCCTTGGACGCCTTGTGTGGGGGGCAGAACTGCTTGGCGTAGAGCATCACCTGCTCCCAGAACTCCTTGGCGGGGAAGATCTCATTCACGATGCCGAGCTCTTTGGCGCGATCGAACGAGAACAGCTCGCCCTTCGCCATCAGCTCGATCGCCCGCGCCTTGCCGACCAACCGCGCCAACCGCTGGGTCCCGCCCGTGCCGGGCAGCACGCCGAGGTTCACCTCGGGGAGGCCGATCTTGCCGGCGTTCTCCTTGGCGAGCCGGATGTCGCACGCCATGGCGATCTCGAGCCCACCGCCCACGGTGTGCCCGTTCAGCGCGGCGATCGTGAGCTTCGGCGTCTGCTCCAGACGGTTGAGGGTCTCGTTGGCATGCAGACAGAAGAAGAACTTGAAGCGCGGGGTCACGCTGTTCAGCATGCCGATGTTCGCGCCGGCGGAGAAGAACTTGTCGCCGTGACCGCGCAGCACCACCACGTGGACGTCGTCGTCGAAGCGCGCCCGCAGGATCGCCTCGTCGAGCTGACGCATCATCTCGTAGGTGTACGTATTGGCGGGCGCGTCGTCCAGCTCGATGATCGCGACGCCGCCTTCGACCATGAAGTGGACCAGCGTCTTGTTCTCGGCCTTGGGTTCCGTCATCGTAGCCATGAGCCGTCAGCCTCCGTGAACCGTGGAGCGCGCCTCGGCGAATCCGCCGATGAACGTGCGCGCGATGAGCTCCGCCAGGCGCTGAGGATCGATCTCGCCCGCGGGGTCGTACCAGTTGTAGATCCAGTTCATCATGCCGAAGAGGGTGTAGGTGGCGGCGCTGCGGTCCACCGCCGACTCGTCCGGCGCGACATCCTTGAGCAGCCCCTCGAGCAGGTCCACATAGCGCCGCTTGATCGCGTTGACCTTTCGCAGGCGCTCGCCCGTGAGGGAATTGGCTTCGTGCGACAAGACCTTCATTTCCGCCATGTGGGCGGCGAAGAAGGTCACGTGGTGGCGGATGAACGCCTGTAACCGGGCGCCCGGGTCGGCCTCGCCCACGCCGGCGAGCGCGCCCTCCGCGCCCGCGAGCACCCGCATGAAGCAGCGCTCCTGGATACGGAAGAGCAGCTCCTCCTTGCCGCGGACGTAGTAATACATGCCGGCGAGCGACATGTCGGTCGCCGCGGCGAGATCGCGCATCGTGGTCGAGTGATACCCCTGGTCGGCGAAGACCTTCGCCGCCCGGGAGAGGAAGTGGTCGAGCCGCTCGTCGTAGGGGCGCATGGGGGGTTCGAACGCTTGTTCGAAATTGTAACCTAGAGACTCGCGTCGGGGAATTCAAGGGCGGCAAAGGGCGGCAGAAGGCGGCAAGGGCGGCATGGAGCCCCGTTGCCGCCGCGTGCCGCCTGTTGCCGCCTTAATTTTGACGTCACCCTAACGTCCACCGTACCGAGCATGACTCCCGCCGAGCCCGTCGCCGCAGTTCCGACCGATGCGGCGCTGATCGCCGCCTGGCGCGGTGGCGACGAGCCGGCGGCGGCCGAATTGGTCCGCCGTCATGCGCGCGCGCTCGCCCGCTTCCTGGCCGGCGCCGGCGCGCTCGAGGCGGACGTGGACGACCTGGTGCAAGAGACCTTCATCCGGGCGTTCCGCGCGGTGGGGCGGTTCCGCGGCCAGTGCCAGTTTCGCACCTGGTTGATGACAATCGGCGGTAACGTCTTGAAGGATGCGCACCGGCGGTCCCGGCGGGCGCGGGTGGTACCGCTCGGCGACGACCTGCGGGCCACAGATGGCGACCCGCACGAGCGGGCGGTCGCCGGCGAGGCGGAGCGGCGGCTCGTGGCGGGCCTGGAGCAGCTGCCCCGGATGCAACGCGAGGTGTTCCTGCTGCGGGCTCAGCAGGGGTTCGAGTACGAAGAGATCGCCGCGGCGCTTGGGACGACGCCCGGCGCGGCCCGCGTGCATTATCACCATGCGGTGAGACGATTGAAGGAGCACATGAAATGAACGACGACGTCACGTTGCACGACGACAAGTTGCAGGAGGTGGCCCGGCGCCTGGGGGCTCGCGCGGCGGAGCGGCTCGACGTCGAGCGCACGGCGGAGGCCGTGGTCGCACGGTTGCGGACGGAGCCGCGTGCCGAGGTTCGCGTCCTGGGATGGATACAGCCGGCGTGGCTACGGATTGCGGCGGTGCTCCTGCTGCTGGTCGGCGCGGGGGTCGTGGCGCTCAATGTACGGGGCCCGCAGCCCACGACACCCCTACCACCTGCGTCCGCGGGGGGCGAGCTGAGCGAGCTTTCGGGCGACGAGCTCCGGATCGTGCTCGCAGCGCTGGAGGAACCGGGTGCCGAACGGCAAGGCGTGTCCCCGCAGGATGTGAGTCTCGAAGACTTGAGTGCGCTAGAGCTGCGTGCCTTGCTCGAGTCGCTGGAGGGTTAATGAAGCCGTTCACATGGGTCTTGATGCTCGCAACGACGCTTCCGCTCGTCGCGCAGGAGCCCGCGGACACGGCCGCGGCACCGCCGAACGGCGCCGAGGCGCAGCAACTGCGGAAGCAGATCCGCCAACGCTGGAACGAGCACGTGCGCACGACGCTGGGGCTGAGCGATGACCAGACCGCCAAGCTGCAGGCGACTGAGCAGCGTTTCGAAGGACAGCGACAGCCGATCCGGGCGCGCCAGCGGGAGATCAATCAGGCGCTGAACGCCGAGCTGGCCTCGGGTACGCCCAACCAGGACCGGGTGAAGCAGCTCGTCAACGAGCGGCAGGACAACCAGTTGAAGCTGCAGCAGGTGAACCGTGACGAGGCTCGTGAGATGCAGGGGTATCTCACACCGGTACAGCACGCGCGGTATCAGGAGGAGCGCCGCCGGTTCCAGGAGCGCGTGGCGGAGGTCGTGCGCCACCGGCGCGCAGCCCGGCAGCAGATGCCGGGGCGGGGGCCGCGCGGCGGGGTGCGGAAACGACCCCGGCCGTAGGAAGGGCGTCGAGGGCGGTCGGAGTCGTCACCCCGGCCGCCCTCGCTCGTACGTTGCCTGCTCTGCTCAGCTCAGCACCTTGCTCAACTGCTCGCACCGACCCAGCAGCGTCGGGTCGCCCAGCGCGGTCCCATGGGCGTCGGTGAACCCGGCGAAGATCCAGGGGTTGCCGCCGACGCCACCGAGCACCGGCTGTTTGGGGAAGGTCAGGCTCAGGCCAGCCGGGATGACCGCGACGTTGCGCGTCACGTCGGCTTCATGCGGGCCGCCCACCGGGTTGTCGTTGTTGCGGAAGATGATCCGCGCCGAAATGCCCGCCATGCTCACGCCGCTCGTGAAGCTGATGAAGGGCCCGGGGCTGTTCTCGCAGCCCGTCACCGTGAACGTCGCGTACGCCGAGGCGGTGGTGACCGCCGACTGAGTCACGTGCCAGCCCGCTCCCTGCACGCAGCGGCCGACGAAGATCTCGTCGCTCAAGGCGGCACCGTTCGCACCGACGAACTGCACCCAAATGAACGGATTCCCGCCCGCGCCGCCGAGGACGGGCTGTTTGGGAATCACGATTTGCTCATCGGCGGGCATGACCGTCACGTCGACGGTGTGGCCATCGGTGTAGGTATGCGTGCCCTTCATGTTGTTGGTGAAGGTCATCTCGACGCCGTACCCGCCGAGGAACGAGCCCCCCGAGAACGTGATCTGTGGTCCCGGATTGTTGCTGCAGTCGTACGCCGAGAAGTCGGCGGAGATGGAGACCGGGATTGGAAGGGTGGTGTTGTTGATGTGCGGCAACGACGATGACGATGCGGCGAACGACGGCGACGTGATGGGTGCATTCGACGATCCGTCGGTACACGCGCCGGCCAGAAAGAGCGCCCCGAGCAGCGCTGCCGCTTTCCGGAGTGTTCCGGTACACATGCTTGCCTCTCTTTCGCTGAAAAGTGGTTGCCGACTACGATGACGTGGCGGGCCCCTCCGACTGGCACCGAACGCCAGGACCCGCGTGTGTCGGGGCAAGAGGCATACCTGCGGAGGCGGGTGCGCAACTGCACATTGTGCACGCACCCGGTTGCGGCACGCACACGACAGCAGCGTGGCACTTCGGCAACCGCGGAATTTTCGCTTGAAAGAGAGGTGTTACCGCACGTCGCTCCGAAGCGTCTTTACCTATTTGTCCTTCACGGTCGCAGGCCGAACGCCGTCGCGAGCGCACGCAGGGCGACGGCGCGGGCGCGCGCCAGCCTGCCAGGTTGCGGTCGCCCCGGGAGCACTTCGAAGGCACGCCAGGGTGAGTCCGACCACGCGATCGCGAACACGGCACCGCAACGCCGGCACCGCAGGGTCGGCGCGGAGTCGACCACCGGGCTGCGCTCGCAGCAGCTCGGGCAGACGGCGTATCTCCCATCCTCGGAGGTCGGGGCCGCTTCGTCGGGCCTGCGACGCACGAGCGACCACATGGGGAGGCGGAGCGGCAGGATCTGCAGGAAGGCCCGCGGGACGCGCAACAGACGGCTGTTGACCTCGAGCACCGTGTCGCCCGGGGAGAGCTCCACGACGCGATACCACGCGCCGCGGCGCAGCGGGCAGTCCATCCCGGCCCGCACTCGGGCCCAGTATTGCACTTGTGGCATGCGCCTACTCCCCGAGCGGCGGTCGACGTGTCAATCGCGTACCCCAATCATGTCGGCTCCCGGCGGATCGGCTCTGTGACATCCGACACACGGAGGCCGGTTCACATCCGACTCGCCGGCGGAGGGCCAGGGTCCCGCCCACGCAGCCGGGCGGCTAAGTTAGGGGCTCGCCCGAGGAGGCGTATGTTCGGTATTCCCGAGTGGGCCGTCGGCGTAGGGTTCATCATCGTGGCCGTGTCGATCGCCAAGGCTGTCGCGGGGCGGATCGGACCACCTGATCGGCACGGCCGGCCAAGGGGGTCCCGGCGCGACTTGGCGCGGGCGGTCGAGGATCTACAGCAGCGAGTGGGCGGGAGTGACGACGTTCAGACGCGCCTCGACGCGCTCGAGGACGTGCAGCGACGGCTCGCCGATGTCGAGGAGCGGCTGGACTTCGCGGAGCGCATGCTCGCCAAGCAGCGGGATGTCGAGCGAATCGTGCCTCCGAAGCACTAATCGAGCGCCCGAGTGGCGGAATGGTATACGCGCAGGTCTCAAAAACCTGTCCCGGCAACGGGATGTGAGTTCGAGTCTCACCTCGGGCATGCCGCAACGCTAGTAGTAGAACACGCCCTTGTGCTTCTTGGTCGGCGTGTTCACGTCGTCCCCGCCCACGACCAGGACGTGGAACGCGCCCGTCGCATCCAGGTACCCGGTCGCGGCGTGGTTGAACAGGTTGCCCCCGCCCGCGGACGAGATCGTGTTCGAGCCGGTGGCGCCGTTGAAGGCGGTCGTGCTGCCGTCGGAGTTGAGGCCGGCGTAGGACTCCTCGGTTGCACCGGTCGCGTCGCCGTTATAAAGCCCGGCGGTGACCAAGACATCGCCACCGGCCACGACTGCCGTCTGCTTGGACACGGCCTTCTTCAGCTTGTTTCCGTTCGCCGTCCAGCCGGCCGCGCTCAGATTCCCCGTGTGCACGTCGATCTCGGCGTAGATCACATCGCTGATCGCCTTGGCCGACAGGCTCGAATCGTTCGGCGTCACGGTGCCGCTGTCGCCGCCCAAGGCGTACAGAGACGTGCCGTTGATGCCGAACCCGAAGTAGCTGCGGGCGAACGGGAGCGAGGGCAGGGCCTGCCAGTTGCCCAGCATCCCGTCGGATTGTATTACGGCGCGATATACGGTGGCCACGGCCGCATTGCCGCTCCCCGAGCCACCGGCGACGTACACGGTGCCATTGAAGATCACCGCTCCGAGAGAATGGCCTGCCGCGGGCAAGGAAGTCGTGGTGCCCCAGCCGGTGACCGCACCACCGGCGCTCAGGATGCCGATGTACACCGTCGCGACGGGCTTGCCGCTCGCGCTGCTGTCCCCTCCGATGACGTACAGATACGAACTGCCCGTGACGGGAGAATTGCTGGGCGTCGCCACCACCGCGGCCGCGTACGCGACGGGCGCGGGCAGTACGGTCGCCTTGTTCCACGCGCCGAGCGCGCCGGTGTTGGACACCGTTGTGTACAGCACGCTGTCGCGTGGCGTGTCGGTGCTGTCGGCCCCGCCCACGACATAGACGACGCTCGTGGATGTGACCCCCGGCAGTGTGGCCGCGGCGACCGCGTGACCGCTCAGCCCCACGGGCAACGCCGTCGTGGCGGTCCAGCTCACGGTGGACGGGCTGAACGCGACTTTGGCGACGACCGTGAAGACGATGGGGGTACTCGTGCCGCCGGAGGTCTCGACAAACAGGGTGTCCCGGCCGAGAGGCACGCCGGCCGGCACGATCGTCACGATCAGGAGGTTCGTCCAGTCGGCGGCGCTGGCGATGACCGCGGTGTCCCGGCCGCCCGCGGTGGTCGAGAATACCACGTGCCCGGAGGCGACGCTCTGGCTCGTGCCGAAGTCATGACCCTCAATAACCACCGTCGCGCCGATCGTCCCGGAGGGCAGGGTCGCACCGTTTACGACCGTGACTGCCGGCGGGCCGGAAGGGCCCGTGGGCCCGGTGCTGCCGCCACACGCCGCCAGCAGGGCGGCGGCTGACAGACTCATGACTGTCGGGACACGCATAGCGGACTCCGATGGGAGGTGTAAAACGGCGAGCGACCAATGTAGGGAGGCGAGTGACTAAGAATCGATCCGCAAAACCGCGACGAAAGGCTAAGATTCCATTAAGACCGCGAGCAGCGACACTTGCGCGGAGTGGCGGCCCTCACATCGTATGCATGCCCGTATGAACCCGACCCGTTCGAGCAACGACGCTGCGATGGCGGGAGCGGTGCGCGCCCGCGCGTTGTTGATCATCGAAGACGACCCGCCCATCCGGCGAGCGCTGCGTAACGCGCTCGGCGAGGTCGCGGAGCGCCTGCTCGAAGCCCCGACTGGTAAAACCGGGATCGACATCGCGGCGACCGAGCGTCCCGATCTGGTGATCCTGGACCTGGGTCTGCCCGATCTCGAGGGCGTGGCAGTGTGCCGAGAGATCCGATCATGGTCTCCGGTCCCGATCGTGGTGCTCTCCGCGCGCCACTCGGACGCAGAGAAGGTGCAGCTCCTGAACGCGGGAGCGGACGACTACATCACGAAGCCGTTCAGCACGGCGGAGTTCGTGGCGCGTGTGCGCGCCGTCCTACGGCGCGCGCGGTCGCCGCGCGCCGCGGACGTCCCCGCGACCGTGGAGGCCTACGGGCTCACTATCGATCTGGTCCACCGCCGCGTGACGCGCGCGGGGACGCCCATCCGGCTCACGCCGATCGAGTGGGACATTCTGCGCACGCTCGTGGCGAACGCCGGACGCACGCTCACGCATCAACAGATCTTCGAAGCCGTGTGGGGAGCGGCGGCGGGCAGTCCGCAGCAATACCTCCGGGTGCACATCACGAATCTGCGTCGCAAGATCGAGGCGCGTGCCGACCGGCCCGAGCTCGTCGTGACCGAGCCGGGCGTGGGCTATCGCGCCGAGCTGCCGGGATAGGCGCCGTGGCGCTGTCGCGCGCACGGGCGTGGCTGTTGTGGGTCGGTGTATTCGTGTTCGCGACCGCCGCGCTGCGAGCGTACCGCGGCGGCACGGATGTGGTGTACGCCGTCCTGACCTACCTCCTCGTTGTTCTGGGCGGGAGTGTGAGCGGCAGCCGGCCCCTGGGCTTCGCGCTCACCGCGGCCGGCGTCGGCTCGATCGATTTCTTCTTCCAGCTGCCCTACGACACGCTGGCGGTGGGCAAACCGCTCGATGGGGTCGTGCTGATCGCCTTCCTCACGACGGCCACCGTCACTACCCACCTGCTCGCCGCGGAGCGGGCCCGCGCCGCGGAGGCCGAGCGCCTGGCGGCGGAGCGGACGCGGCTCGTGGCGGAGGCGGACCGGGCCGAAGCCTTGCGGGAAGCCGACCGCCTCAAGGACGTGGTGCTCGCGTCGGTGTCGCACGATCTCCGCACGCCGCTCACGACCATCAAGATGCTTGCCGAGGAAGGCGCGCGCCGCGGCGAGCCCAGGGCACTCGCGATCGACGAGCAGGCCGATCGCCTCGGCCGGCTGGTCGCGGACCTGCTGGATCTATCCCGCCTCAAGGGCGGCGCGCTCCCGGTCCATCCGGAGCTGAACATGGCCGAAGACCTGGTGGGGGCGGCGCTGCGGCAGCTCGCGGGCCTCTTGAAGGACCGGACCGTGGAGTCGAAGATCGACTTCACCGAGCCGGCTCTCGTCGGTCGGTTCGACTTCGTGCAGACGCTCCGCATCTTGACCAATCTGTTGGCGAACGCGGCCCAGCATACGCCGCGCGAGTCGCCGATCGAGCTCTCGGTGCACCGCGAGGGTGAGACGTTGGTGTTCGCGGTGGCGGACCGCGGCCCCGGGATCCCGCTCCCTGAGCGCGAACGGATCTTCGAGCCGTTCTATCGGCCGGCGGGTGCGGCAGCCGACGCAGGTGGCGCCGGCCTGGGACTCGCGATCGCGCGTCGCCTGGCGGAGCTGCAGGGCGGGGCGATCGAGTACGCAGATCGGCCTGGCGGCGGGAGCATCTTCCTCATGCGGCTCCCGGCGGACAGCGCTCCCGGTGTCTTAGTGAAATCTTAGCGCCCGTCGCGCGTTTCCCTCGTTGATTCTTAACGCACGATTCGGATACGTTGTGCGCGTGTCCAGAAAACAGCACAGCGCCATGACGGAAGGCACGACGATGCTCGCGGCGACGCGCTACCGCGCCGCCGAGCGCGTGCCACCTATTGTTCGCGCGGTGCTCGATGCGCGGGACGAAGCGGCGGTGATTTTCGGAGCCCACGGCGATGTGCTGTACGTCAACCAGGCCGCGCAGGCCACGTTGCCGCCCGCGACCATCACGCCGTCCATCGACAGTGGACTGGTCCGAGCGGTGCTGGATGCCCGAGGCGGGGACGTCGTGCCGTTGCACGCGGACGCGCAGGTACTGGGTGAGATGATCGTGGTGCCCCACCCGAATGGCGGGACCTTGGCCGAACGCGAGCGGGACGCCATCCACGAAACGCTGCGACAGACGGACGGCCGACTCGCGCTAGCGGCCCGTCGGCTGGGCATCAGCCGGACGACGCTGTGGCGGCGTCTCCGGGCCGAGCGCCGGTCCCAAAAACCCTAACACCCCAACCCAAGCCGCTCCTGAGGCTTCGGCGCTAGCGCGCTGAGGCCGCTGTGTCGTCCGCCCTTGCGCTCCGGGGAGTGATGGGGGGATATGTGGGCGCCCTTCCACCGCCGTCCACAGGGGGATCGCCATGGCCGTCCGGTTCGCACCTCGCACGCTCGTCGTGCCTGCGCTCGTCATCGTAGTCCACACGGCCGCCCTTGCGCAGACCGCCGCGGCTCCCGCGCGCCCCCCCGCCGGTCCGACCGGCACCAGCGCGGCATGGACGCTCAAGCTGACGGGCGACGTGCGCTGGCAGCAGGTGACGCCGGCGGGCGCGCTGCTCGTTTCGACCGATGCGGCGCTCGCCGGAGTCGATATCGATCGCGGTCAGGTCATGTGGGAAAAGGCCGACCTCGGCGGGTTGCCGACCGACAGCGTCCGCCTGGTCGAAGGGTCCCTGCTCGTAGAGGCGGCCCGCCCCGGTCTCCTGGTGATCCTCGATCCGGTCACCGGCGCCGTCCTGTTCGATTCCCGGCGGCCGGGACTGACTCAGATCGTCACGCGGCGCGTGCTGCCACAGAGCGGTACGCTGTTGGTGCACGGGCGACGCGCGAACGGACCTGCGGTCGTCGCGCTGTACGATCTGGTGACGGGGGAGCAGCGCTGGGTGAACGAGGGGCTGTTCGAGCAGACCGAACCGAAGAAGAAGGGGTTGGGCGGCCTGATGCAGGGCCTCGTGCGCGCGGCCTCCGAGGCCACGGCGCTCGAGGTCTTACAGGCCGGGCCGGACATGATTGTCGTCCATACGCTCATGGGTTTGCGTGCGCTGGATGCGCGTTCGGGCGCGGTCCGGTGGTCGGCGACCTTGCCCACCGCCCGCGCGGGCAACCCCGCGCGCCACGTGCGGCTGTTTCCGTCGCTCGACAAGACCGACCGCATTTACGTGGGCTTCGACGACCGGCTCATGGCCTACCGCCTCGCCGACGGTCAGGCGCTGTGGTCCAAGCCCGCGACCATCGACGGCTGGGTGCACGGCATCGTGCAGCACCCCGACGGGATCATCATTCTCCCGGAGTCACCGCCCGCCAATCAGGCGACGGGCAACGTGCGCATCGTGAACGGAGTCGTGCAGACGGGGCTCAACGTCGCCCGATACGCAGACGGGACCACGATCGCCGACAAACCGCTGCGGATGCGCGGGACGGTCACCGATGCGCTGATCAGCGGCGGCTCCGCGGTGCTGGCGGTGGACGCCGAGTCGCGCACCTTCGTGAACGTGCTGGACGTCGCCACGGCGACGGTCCGCTTGAAGAAGGATGTGAAGATCAAGGGCCAGCTCGCCTACGCCGAGCTGACGCCGGCGGGTCTGCTGTACATCTCGCGGCCCGACCCGGCGACGAACGCCGAGGTGAACGTCATCGATCTCGCCACGGGTGAGCAGAAGTTCAAGGACGCAATCGAGAGCGGCAAGCCGTGGGGAGGAAATCCGGACGACTACAACGCCGCGGGCTACTCCCTGCATCATGTCGTCGAAGGCGCGACGCTCTATGTCTTTGCAAGCCACGACCACCGGCTATACGCGGTGGATCGCACCGCCGGCACGTACCGCGCGCTCGGCGGCGAGATCAAACTGCAGGGCGGTGAGGACCCGACGGCCATGGAGATGCGGCCCGCGGGACTCGTCCTCATCTCGCCGCAGAACCTGGTGCTCGTGGCGCGGGATGGTCAGGTGAAGCAGCAAGTCTATTACCCGGCACCCCAGCTTCCCGGACTGCTGCGGGCCCTGTACCGCATCAACGCGGTGCGCGCCGGCTTGTACGGCGCCGCGGCCTCCGCGTACGGCGACGCCTTCGCCCAGGCGTCGCGCAACGCCACGGACACGACCGCCCGTCGCATCACCGGGCAGATCGCGACGGCGTACTCCCAAGGTGGGGCGCAGCTCGCGGGTTATTCGCACCAGGCGGCCGCGCTCGCCACGAAGCGCTTCAAGGCGTCGCTCGCCGTTTCGGGATCGGTCTTCATGCTGACGCGGGCGCCGGAAGGGAACGGCAACGTCCTGCTGCAGATCGACAAGGACAGCGCGCAGCCCCGCTCGCGCGTGGATCTCGGCAAGGAGCGCGAGCCGGTGTATGCGGTGGACGATGTCGCCAACATGCTGTTTCTCCGAACCGCGACGGGCACGCTCGTCGGTTATCGACTCTGATCGCCGCCCGTGGCACCGGGCGACTCTCCAGGGGTAACCCTGTGAGAATCGACTGTCCGTTCTGGTCCTTTCCCTCGGAGCCGTGATGCGCGTACCCAGGTGGACCACGAGCCTCGCATGCGCCGGCCTGCTCGGCGCGGTGCTCTCGGGCTGCCGATCCCGCGAGCATGCGTTTCGCGCCACCCGCGTCCCGGTGGTCCGGTTCGACTCCGTTCTCAAGACGGCCGACAGCGTCCGGCTGCCGCTCGCCGATGCGCGTCTGCTCCTGGCCGTGGCGGCCGACAGCACATTCGCCCTGAAAGCTCCGCACGACACCATGACCATGACGGACATCCTGGCGTGGGCGCACGCGGAGCAGGCGCGGAAGGCTCAGGTGGACGCGGCGACGCTCGCGGCAGAGCGGGCGCGGCAGGACAGCGTCAGGAAGCTGCTCGAGCCGCTGCTCGTCGTCACGGTGGTGAAGAAAACTTACCTCCCGAGAAACCCCGACTCGGAGCAGTACGAGGACTACATCTCGCTGGCTTTCGCGTATCAGAACAAGGGGGAGAAAGCGATTCGCGCGTTCCAGGGTGACGCCACGTTCCTCGACACGTTCGGCGACTCCATCTACAGCGCCCACCTCAAGGTGGACCTGCCCCTCACCCCTGGACAAACGCGACGCGAGCCGGCACGGATCGTTCGGGTCAATCCCTTCCGGGTCGCACATCAGCGCCTGCGGGACACGCCGCTCGAGAAGATGAAGCTGGTGTGGCAGACCAGCGACATCGTCTTTGCCGACGGCAATCGGCTGAGTCTCTCGGCTCCCTAGACACCGTTCCTTGCCGTCGGGCGCGGCGGCCTCCATGTTCGTCCTTTCCTAGGACGACAGGAACCGCCCCGATGCGCCCGGGCTTCGCAGCTCTTCTCACCATCATGACCCTCGCGACTCCACTCGCCGGCCAGGCCGCGTCCGGGCATGTCTATTGGGTCGGTTTCTATCAGGCGCTGCCCGGCAAGGCCGCGGCGTACAACAAGGCGCTCACCGACATCGCCGATCCGGTCTTGGACGAGCTGGTGCGGCGCAAGCAGATGATCTCCCACCTGCAGCTCGCGCAGTACACGGGCGCCGGTGAGAACACCAATCTCGTGATTCTGGAGTTTCTCAATTGGGCGGCGCTCGACACGTACGAAGCAAAACTCGAGGAAGCCTCGCAGGCGGTGCTCCACAAACCCTGGAGTGAAGCGACGGCCGGCTTCGCTGAGCTGCGCCGCCTGGTGCGCCTCGAGATCTACACGCCGGCGGGCCGGCGATAGGCACGCGCGTCCATGATCCCCTACCATGGTGAGGGCCTTCGGGGCGAGCCCCAGGACTTCCGAATTCCCCGCACGGGCGATCGGGACCTGGCGTTCCGCGGCTGGCTCTTGAGCCACGCCGAAGAGCGCGGCGGCTCCCCGGGACTCACGCGCGGCGTGGATATCGACATCTACCTCACGATCCGGCTGCGGCTCGTGGCGCACCTGTGTCGCTGGTCCTTGCGGGAGGGCGAGGGGCTGAGAGAAGAGCACCGTGTCGCCGCGCACGACTCGGCGGCCAAGTTGATCGAGTGGCTGAAGCACGAGAACGCCGGCAGACTGGATGCGCCCAGCAAGCGAGCCTGGGTCCGCGCGTGCCAGGCCTGGCCGGGTCTCAAGAGCGAGGCGGTGGAGCGCGTGGATTGACGGCTCGCGCACCGCGTACGAGCGTATGGGTATGCCACCGGCGTTCCAGTGGGCTCGTCTGAAGGCCGACGTGAAGTGCGCGCTTCGTAAGGGCGCCTGGTACCGCATCCTGAAGCTCACGTCCACCGAGGTCGTGCTCGACGTCCGAGGAAAGCCGCTCTCGGTGCCGCGCGGACAGCTGCAGCTCTCGTCTGAGCCGGCGCTGCGCTGGTCCGTCGTCCCGAGCCCCAAGCACACCGCCCGCTTCCCCGCGACCTGGGGAGCGAGCTACGCCGTCTGCCCCAATTGTCGCGACCGGGCGAAGCTCGAGGGCCACCCCGCCAACATGCGCTGCCAGCGGTGCAATGGGTCCTTCGAGATCGCCTGGAACGAATCGAGCCGCGCCGCGGGGTAGCCGACCGCGACGCGGGCCGTCGGGTATTACTGGGAGAAAATGGTGAACGAATTACTGGACGCCGACTTGGCGCCCGGTGCGGCGGCCTGGAGCACATACCCCGCGCCCGACGCGTTGATCACCAGATCGCCGAATAGCGCGATGCCGTTGACGGGCGCGACGCTCAACGTGCCGGACAACCGGCCGCCGACCGGATTTACGCTGATACTCATGGTGATGCTGCCCGCGAAGGCCGAGTCCGGAATGCCGAGGCTGTCCCGCACTAGCACTTGAATGGCGGGCGTGATGATGTTGCCCGCGGTGGCGCTACTGGGCTGGACCGTGAAGGCGAGCGCGTCGGGACCGCTGCCGCCGCCGCCGCCGCCCCCGATCGCCAGCCCGCCGTTGCTCGTGAGCAGGTGATCGTAGGGGCAGGCGGCCGCCACCAGTGCGGTCAAGGCGATAGTCGCGTACGAGCGTCTCATGTCCTCACATGATTGTAGAAAGCTCCGTACGCCGCAAGAGCCCGGGAGACGCCTTTGTCCACCTCGCCTGCCACGTAGACAGCGAGATTCCCGGCCCGGCCCGCGATCCCGGCCGCCCCCCCAGGCGTCCCCCCCGGCCTGAGCCCGCGGTAGTGGTCGGTGAGCCCGGCGGCCACGGCCTCGAGCACCCACGGCTTCATTTCGACGGTCGCCTTCGTGACGACGACCCCGCGTACGGCGCCCTGCGGCGTGAAGCCCACCGCCACTTCGATCGGCCCGTGGGGCGTGTCCACTCGCACGAACTCGAGCGCCCCGACCGACGTGGATCCCACCGTGCCCCCGTAGAACACGAGCACGCCGTCCTCGGGACTCCAGTCCACGGCCTCGTGCAGTCGGTGAGCGTCTGTGCCGCTCAGGTGGACCTCACGGGCTACATACGCATCGGCTCCCGGCAGGAGCGCCTGCACGGCGTCCGGACGCTTGACCAGCACGACGATAGGAGTGATGTGGAGCAGCGCGGCGATCGCCGCCGCGCGAATCAGGAAGTTCATCGGTCAGCCTCTTTCGGGTGACAACCACATCTGGTGGATAGCCAACGCCGCGACGATCAGATAGGCGACGCCCATCGCCCACCCAGCGGCGATAGTCAGGATCGCGAACCGCGGCGAAACGAGCTTGGTGAGCCACATCCCGGCGAAGTCGAGCCAGGGCGCCGCAAACAGGAGGGCGATCAGGCCGAGCGCCCAGCGTCGCGTCAAAGAGAGCCCGACGACCACGACGCCCAGGGCGGCCGCGATGAGTCCGTACATCGGGACGTGCACGTGAGTGTCCTGGATCAGCAACTTGGTGTCGACGGTGTGGACCTCGGGCCCGGCGAAGTCGGCCATCGACATCGGACGCTGCACGACCATCGTGGTCTCCGGCGGCATCGGCATGGACATCTCTGCACCGGCGTATGTCGCCGCCACGCTCTGGGGCGTGAACCCGGCGTACAGCGCGACCATTGCCGCCCCGAACACGTAGGACAGCCCCAACGTGGCGAGCAGGCCGGTCACGAGCCATTTGACGCGGACGTCCGCGCGTCGCAAGTCGTACAGCATGGATGGCCTCTCCCTCCCCTAGAACACGTACACGAGCTCGAGCACGCCCTTGGTGTTCGAGCTCTGCAGCGCGCCCGAGGCATCGGTGAAGAACGGCGCGGACGACCAGTCCGCGCGGACGGCGGCCCGCAACGCGATCTGCGGGAGGTGGAATCGTGTGTGCTCGATGTTGCTGAAGACGCCTTCGCGCGCGGTCGAGAAGTACCACATCGGACCCACCGTGACCGAGCGGAGGATCTGCGGCGTCCCCGTGAGCAGGCCGTCGGTGTCTTCCATTTGATCGTACCGCGCCGTCAACCCGACCTGGCGGCTCATCTTCAGGAATGCCGTGACCGCAGCTGCACGCCACGAGGGATTGCCGCCGCTCTGCTGATCCCGCCCGAAGTTGGCCTCGGCGCCCACGATCAGGCGTCCCCGGTCAATCGTGAGGTCGCTCGAGAACAGCGACCGCTGGTTCGCGTCGCTCGAGTCCCGCTCGGGTCCGTACGCACCGGTGAAGCCGAGCGTGACCCAGGGGATCGGGATCACCTGGATTCTGGCCAGCCCTGTCTTGCCGCGATTATTGTCCACCGTCACATCCCAGCCGTTTGCGACCACCCCCCATACGTCGACCCGCGGCGACGCGGTGTAGTGGACCTGCACGCCGGTGAGCTTGCCGGGCCGGGCATAGGTGAAGCTGAACGAATTGGTGGGGATCAGGTTGAGCGGCTCGTCATCGCGCTCGAAGCCGATGGGTGCGTCGAACCGGCCGAACGCCAGGGACCACTTGTTGGCGGTATGGGGCGTCCAGCTGACGAGCAGGTTGTCGATCTCCGTGGACGACGCGCCGTCTTCGAGCGCCGTCGTGAGCTGCGCGAACAGGTACGCATCGCCGACGGGCTTGAACAGGCTGACGCCGATCTTCCCGGCGGTAAACGTGTTGCTGCGGCTGACGCGATCGTAGTCGGCCCGTCCCACCGCGAAGCCCGTGATGGCGACGGGCGAGGGCTCTTCGAATGTCACGGTCCGCTGCTGCGCGGCGGCGCTCATCCCAACGCCGCACAGCAGGGCGCTCCAAAGCGCACTGCGCATAAATCCTCCGAGTTGTGGGTGGCTAGGGCGTTAGATCAGCCGAGGCCGTTCGGAGGGGGAGGGGCGGGGCTGAACGACGGGGAAGGGGGAAGCGGGAAGACGGACGGATACATCGGGACCTGTTCCGGCATCGCCATCGCGGGCGACGCGGGCAACGGCGCCGGGACGGCTACCGAGAGGGCGAGGTCCGCGCTCCCGGTCATCTGGCCGCAGAAGCACGGCCCATCCGTTGGCGCCCCGGTGTGGCCGGCGTGCGATTGGTGCAAGGCGTGATGGCGGCACGCCAACACGGCTTGCAGCGTCGCACCGCCCGGCCCGGCGGCGAGCCAGCAGGCCGCCGCCAGCGTGAACAGGATCAGCCGTGGTGTGCGACGCATCGCCTCAAGTGTACGGCCAACGTTTCGCCTGGCGCAACCCCGGCCGGGCCGTGTAGACTGCCTGGCCATGGGCGAGCGCATCGAATACCGCGACGGTCGTTGGGTGGTGCCGAGCCACCCCATCATTCCCTTCATCGAAGGCGACGGCACCGGGCCCGACATCTGGCGCGCCGCCCGGCGCGTGTTCGACGCCACCGTCCGGAAAGTGTCCGGCGGGAAGCGCCAGATTGATTGGCTCGAGGTGCTGGCGGGCGAGAAAGCCTTCAAGCAGGTCGGGAGCTGGCTTCCCGATGCCACCCTGGACGCCATCCGGACACACCGCGTGGCGATCAAGGGCCCGCTGACCACTCCCGTCGGAGGGGGAATCCGATCCCTCAACGTCACCCTGCGCCAGCTGCTCGACCTGTACGCCTGCATCCGGCCGGTGCGCTACTTCGAGGGCGTGCCCAGCCCGATGCGTGAGCCGCAGAAGCTCGACGTGGTCATTTTCCGCGAGAACATCGAGGATGTGTACTCCGGGATCGAGTACCGGGCCGGCAGCCCAGAGGCCGATGCCATCATCGGATTTCTCGGCGAGCGGTTCGCGGCCAAGATCCGCCCCGGGAGCGCGATCGGCATCAAGCCGATGTCCAAGTTCGGCTCCCAGCGCCTGGTCGCGAAGGCGATCGAGTACGCGCTGCGTGCCGGTCGCCGCTCGGTCACGCTCGTTCACAAGGGCAACATCATGAAGTTCACCGAGGGCGGGTTCCGGGAGTGGGGGTACGAGGTCGCGAAGAGCCGGTTCGGGGATAAGACCATCACGGAAGACGACGCGGGAAAGGGGAAAGGGGAAACGGGAAAGGTGATCATGAAGGACCGCATCACCGATGCGATGTTCGCGCAGCTCGTGCTGCGTCCCGACGAGTACGCGGTGATCGCCGCGCCCAACTTGAACGGCGACCTGTTGTCGGACGCCGCGGCGGCCCAGGTGGGCGGGCTCGGACTCGCGCCCGGCGGCAATGTGGGCGACGGCTTCGCCGTGTTCGAGGCGACGCACGGCACCGCGCCCAAGTACGCGGGGCAGGACAAAGTGAATCCGGGAAGCGTGATCCTGTCGGGGGCCATGATGTTCGAGGAGCTCGGGTGGGATGATGTGGCGACGGCGATCGCGCGCGGGCTCGGTGGGGCGATCCAGTCGCGGCGCGTTACATACGATCTCGCGCGGCTGATGCCCGGTGCGACCGAGGTCTCGACCTCGGCTTTTGCCGAGTGCATACTCGAGCATGTCTAAGATGACCAGCGGCGTCGCGAGCGCGCCGCTTGCCCAGGTCGATGCGCCGCTCCTCGCCGTCGCCCTCGGGCAGGGGAGCGTGCTTCCCACGTCCCTCGCCGATTTGGACCGCGCGGCAGGCGGTGTCGTGGCGCGCGTCATTACGAGCGGCGACTTCAAGGGAAAGCGCGACGAGACGACGTTGCTCTACCCGACGGGCGCCAAGGCGGACCGCGTCCTGCTCGTCGGCCTGGGGAAGCCGGGCGAGGTCACCCGCAACGCCATCCGGCGCGCGGCCGCCGTGGCGGCCAAGCGGGCTCGGGCGCTCGGCGCCAAACAGCTCGCCTTCGCCGTCGCCCCCGAGGCGCGCAACGGCGTGTCGGCCCGCGATCTGGGCCAGGCGGCGGTCGAGGGCGCCGCGCAAGGCGCCTGGGCGTTCACCGAGCTCAAAGCCACCCCCGACGAGCCGAAGCCCGACGTCGAGGGCGTCACGCTCGTGTGCGATCCAAAGGAGATGAAAGAGGTCGCGGCCGGACAGCGCGTGGGCGACGCCGTCGCGGCGGGGCACCGGCTCACCCGGCAGCTGCAGATGCTGCCCGGCAACGTCTGCACCCCCAGCTACCTGGCGGAGCGGGCGAAGCAACTGGCAGATCAGCACGGCTTCACGCTCACCGTGTTCGACCGGGCCAAGCTGCAGCAGGAAGGGATGGGGGCGCTGCTCGCCGTCGCCCAGGGCAGCGACCAGGAGCCGCGGTTCATCGTGCTGGAGTATCGCGGCGCCGGTGACGGGCCTCCGGTGGCGCTCGTCGGCAAGGGCGTCACGTTCGATTCCGGCGGCATTTCCATTAAGCCCGCGCAGAACATGGAGGACATGAAGTTCGACATGTCCGGCGCGGCAGCGGTGCTCGGCACGTTCGAGACGCTCGGGCTACTCAAGCCGAAGGTCAATGTCGTCGGGCTCATTCCCGCCACCGAAAACCTCCCCTCCGGCCACGCCGTGAAACCGGGCGATGTCGTGAAGAGCCATTTCGGCAAGACCATCGAGATCATCAACACCGACGCCGAGGGACGCCTGATTCTGTGCGACGCGCTCTCGTACGTCCGGCGCTTCAAGCCGGCGGCGGTCATCGATATCGCGACGCTCACCGGCGCCGTGGTGGTCGCGCTCGGCCAGGTAGCGATCGGCGCGATGGGAAACGATGAGGCCCTGCTGGCGGAAGTGCGTGAGGCGGGAGAGCGCGCCGGCGAGCGCTGTTGGCCGTTGCCGCTGTGGGATGAGTACCGCGACCTCCTCAAATCCGACATCGCCGACGTGAAGAACTCGGGCGGGCGGGGTGCGGGGTCGATCGCCGGCGGGTGGTTCCTGCGAGAATTCGTTGAGGGCTATCCGTGGGTGCACCTGGACATCGCGGGCACCGCGTACACCGACGGCGAGGGGCCGCATCAGGCCAAGGGTCCGACGGCGGTCGGCGTCCGGCTCTTCACCGAGTTCATTCTCAAGCGCGCGGGGGCGTGACCCGCGGCCTCGTGCCGTTCCAACTCGCCTCGGCCAGGGCACGACGAGTCGCGTGAGAGTTGGAACGGCACTCGCGAGCGCCGCCGCGTTGCTGCTCGTCGCGGCCGGAGCAGCCGCTCAGGTCGACAGCATGGCGCGCCGCGACACCGTCCCGCGCGACTCCACGACCCGCCGGGACACGACGGCCCGCGATACGACCGCCCGCGACACCCTGCCGCGCTACCTCCCCGTATTCCCCGAAGCGATCCTCACCGGGCCGCTGCCGCGCGGCACGCGCTATACGTTCAACGCCGACTCGCTCGTGCTCTCGAACGTCCAGACGCTGTCAGATCTGCTCGCCCATATCCCGGGCGTGTACGTCGCGCGCGGCGGCATCTACGGCGCCGGGGAGATCGTGTTCTACGGGGGGCGCGGCGCGGCCGGGCTCGAGATCTACTGGGACGGCATCCCGTACCTGCCGCTCGGGCGCGACTCGGTGTACCTCGACCCCGCCCGCATCTCGCTCGCGCCGCTCGAGCGCATCGACGTGATCGTGCTGCCGGCCTCGGTCCGCGTTTACCTCGTCACGCTGCGCCAACGCTCCACCGAAACCGCGTCGCAGGTCGGGGTCGCCACGGGAGAGGTGAAGACGGCGAACTACCGCGGCGCGTTTCTCCGCCGTTGGCGCTCGGGACTGGGCCTCTCGCTCGTCGCCGATTACAACAACACCGACGGGATCGAGGGCAGCTCGAGCACGGCCTTCAACGCCGTGGACCTGTGGCTCAAGGCCGAGTACGCACCGAGCCGCCGATTCGGCGTCTCGTATCAGACCTTGAGCTCGCGCTGGCATCGCAGCCCGGGGCCCCGCACCGCGGATTGGAACCCCCAACGGCGCGACGGGATGTTACAGCTGTTCGCCGCCGCCCGTGACGACGGGGTCGGGCTTTCGGCCCGGGCGACGTTCGCCACAACGAGTGTGAGTCGCGATACCGCGGTGCCGGATCGCAGCCTGTCGCAGGCCGCGCTCGAGGTGACGAACGACTGGTCCCGCGCGCACCTCGGCGTGGCAATCCGCAGACTCGACCACGCCCGGCCGCGGCAGTTCGAAGGCACCGGCGCGTGGAGCCCGTTTCCCGGTCTTACGCTCGCGGGCGACGCCCGCCACGCCGAATACAGCCGCGGGCGCTCCGGCAAGCGCGCCCATCTGGCCGCGGGTCTGATTCTGCCGGCAGGGCTCTCGCTCCACGGCGACCTCGCCTGGGCGCACGACCTGCGGGCGCCGCTCGATTCGACCGATGGGGGACAGCGCACCGTAGACGCATCCGGCGCGCTGCGTTGGGATCGCGACTGGATCAGCCTCGAGCTGGGCGGCGCAACCCGCGATCCGTTCGCGCCGATCGGCTTCCCGGTGGCGATCACGGCGATCGACAGCTCCGGTCCCCTGCGCCTGAGCCCGACGCAGCGCACCCGCTATTTCACCGCTCACGGCGGGCTCCGGCTGCTGCCGGGACTCCAGCTTTCCGGGTGGTACTTCGATCCGCTGGTCCGCAGCGGAAACGATTTCGAGCCGCCCTATCACACGCGCATCTCACTCACGTTCTATTCGAAGTTCTGGCGGGTGTATCGGAGCGGAATCTTCGGGTTGCGGGGCGAGCTGGCGATGGAATCGTGGAGCCGTGGGACCGCGGGCCTCGATACCGCGGGCGCGCTGCGTATCCTCCCTGGCGTGACCATCGGCGATGTGAACGTGGAGGTGCGGATCGCGGGCGTGACCATCTTCTGGATCCAGCGCAACGTCACGCTACAGCGCGCCAGCTACGTCCCCGGGTTCGACTACCCGCGTCGCTTTCAGTTCTACGGCGTGCGCTGGTTGTTCACCAACTGAAGTTGACCTAAGTGCTTTGTGTAACTACGTTTAAAGTCTGTGCCGCGAAGCATGACGGGTTTCGGTTCGGCCGAAGGGAAGGTCCTCGGCGGGCGGCTCTCCATCGAGATCCGCAGCGTGAACCACCGCTACTTCAATCCTCAGCTCAAGCTGCCATTCGAGCTCGGCGCGGTCGAGGGACCGCTGCGCGAGCGGCTGCGCCAGCTGCTCGAGCGAGGCCATGTGACGGTCTCGGCGCGCTGGGTCGAGGCGCCACAGCGCGAGGCGGCCGTCGCGGTGGACCTGGCGCGGGCGCGCCAGCTCGTGGCGGCAGCGAAGGAGCTGAAGAAGCGCCTCAAGCTCAAGGGCGAGGTGGATCTCGCCTTCGTGGCCCGGCAGCCTGACGTGCTGAACGCGCATCAGGACGGCAGCGCCCCGGCGCAGTGGAGCGAGGTCGAGCCGATCGCCGAGCGGGCCGTCCAGGAGCTGCTCGGCATGCGGGCCCGCGAGGGGACGGCGCTCGCCGCGGAGCTCGGGGGACGACTCGGAGCCCTCGAGCAGGCGGCCGGGACGATCGAGCGGCGGGCGCCCGAGCGCCTCACGGCGGAGCTCGCGCGGTTGAAAAAGGCGGTGGCCGAGCTTGCGGCGGGTGTGCAGATCGATGAGCAACGTCTCGCCGTCGAGGTTGCGCTGATGGCGGACCGCGTGGACATCACCGAGGAGCTCGTGCGGTTACGGACTCACCTGGCGGCGTGTCGCACGGCGCTCGCCACCGACGGGGCGGTCGGGAAACAGCTCGGGTTCCTCGCGCAGG
>Ga0209267_1000004_pt1 | contig 146473 bp, 118 predicted proteins | sample GraSoiAngelo_137_FD_185894 | JGI IMG/M metagenome (GOLD analysis project Ga0209267, IMG submission 185894) | Grasslands soil microbial communities from the Angelo Coastal Reserve, California, USA - 14_0929_09_30cm (SPAdes) (version 2) | ecosystem: Environmental > Terrestrial > Soil >... | reverse complement strand
CTACGCATGAGCGAGAACTCTTGCGCCTGTCACGTGAAATAGACGCCATCAGAGAACGACACAATTCTTCCTGGAGGGGCGGCTCGCCGCAGAGGGAACACTCTGTGGCACACAGCGACGTTCTGCGCCGTGGAAGGCTGTTGATCGGCTCAGGAATCAAAAATCATCGCGCAGAATGGTGAAGTAATGACTGGAACTCACCAAGGTTATAAATTTCTGTCGCGATCCGCCAGAACAAATTTACCGTGGCCGCAACGGTTTGTGGAGGTTCATGGCTTCGCCTTAAGTCCCGTGACGTGGTCCTTAGGAGATGAAAGAACCACGGTTCTACCGCAATATTTGCTATGAGGTGATGGTTCTGTTCGCATTCATGCAGAGAGCCCTTCCGGTGAACCCGACGGTTCTCCTTCTCTGCTGTCCTCGGGAGGTCTCATGCCGATTGAGGCGCCTGGTCCGGCGTTGACCGAAGTGTTTCTGAAGGAGGCGCGGAAGGCCGGCGCAGCGGTTATGTTATTTTCTCAGTAGTTTCCGGCGATTTTCCCGGATTCTTCTTCCACTTTGATCGTGCGAGTTCTTAGCGCTGACCGTTGCGCCGCGATAGGATACTCACGTGTGTAGACAAATGGAGTATCCCACTGTGATGGAGGCCCTCCACCCTACGAGCAGCCGCCTATCGTCAATCAGGTATAAACCCGAATCCCTCGATTGAAGGCCTCGTTGGGCAACATCAAAGACTCAGTATCACAACAGGAGGGATCATGAAAAAGCTGCACAGACACGGAGTGCTGTTCGAAGCCATGGAGACTATTCCGGAGGGCGTTCACAAAAGTGAAGCCGAGGACGCAAAGAGGCACTGGTGATGTTTTTCTGAGGGAGAAAAGAAGGGAGGAGTGAGAAACGTACTTAAAATCTGCAACTGGATTATCTTCCTCCTGGGTGTTTTGATGTTCCTGGCCTCGGCGGTCGTGGGCAAAATAATAATGAGCAGCTTGGTCCCCAGGTCTTCCTCTTGTACAGCCGCAAGGAAGCAAATGGCAGGTACGTCGTAAAGGTCAAAGCGCAGCCCAATCCTGGCGTTGCGTCCAGCAGACTCCGAAACCCCGGCTTAGTTAGCGCCAATGGAAGGCAACACCTTAATGCTTTGTCGACCCTACTCGGAAGGGACCCATTTGATGTTCCGATGCGGTGGAGCCAAATTTGTCGTGGCCTCCATGCACTTTCAGCCGGAAGAGTAAGGCTGCTGCGGAACACGTATTCAGGGCTACGAGAATCAAACTGGGTGATGGCGGTCGGCTCTTTTTGCGCATCGCCGGCAGTCTTCCAACCGGACAATGCACCTGCCAATCGACACGACGGCTCGGAAGTCGGAATTCGCAGGGTAGGAGAAGCTGGAATTCAGTTTACTTTAAAGTGCTATCGAAAGGCGTCTGAGGCTGGCAACGCCGGCAACGCCGATGCCCAAGCCGGACTTGGACAAAAATACGAAGACGGCGAAGGCGTAGAACAAAACTATGAGCTGGCCGCAGAATGCTACCGCAAGGCAGCAGAGCACGTTCCGGACCTGAACCGATGCATGAAGCAAAACAAATGACGACGGGGCAACCCGTTGGTGCAGCTTCACACACGACCGATGGATTTTCGACCGCCGTGCGAATCGGCAGCAAGTCAGTATCGAGTAGGTCTGCTTTTGTTTTGCATCAGACCGCGTCCTCGTTTTTCATGGGGTCCGAGCGCTTTCTGACCAGTCGTCCATGACGAGCACCCTACGAGCCATGGCCGGAAGCAAATGACGGCGGCGTAACTAGCATCACGGCGGCAAAGCTGCGCTGTTTGCAGTCTCAAAATCACTCGGATCACGGGATGGCGCCTTCACCACTGCGTTCCTCTCGTGAAGGGTGGCTCGAAAAGCGTCGAAAACCGCGTCCTACTTCATCCGGAGTGCCACGACAGGGTTCACCGTCAGCACCTTTCCGTCTCGAAGCCGCGTCTCCCTGAAAGAGGCGTTCGCAGTGCTTGAGCCGCGTGCCGGGAAACTTGCATGCACCGTTCTTAGAGGGCTGGGCCTCAGCAATGGGGTCCGGCTACTCGGTAAACCTTCAAGTCCGGTTCTTAGAGGGCTGGGCGCCAGCGATGGCGCCCGGCTACTCGACGAAGGTGAAAAACCACGCTTTTTACTCATTGACCGGCAGAGCAGACTTGACCGCTGTAGCGGAAGACCGTGGTGCCGCCGGTTACGTTCGGAAAGTTTGGCAAATTCACCTCGCCGGTGCTGGTGAGATCGCCGGTCGCTCCCGCGAATTTTCCGGTCCCCCCGGTAAGGTGCACTGGGTAAGTAAGAATTGCAAATAGGCCGGACGCGATTGGCACCGTAGTCGCTGTTGCTGGGTCAAAGAACAAAGCATCTCCGGTTTCGGTGACCCAGTGATGTTGGACACGGAAGATGACGGTGTTTCCCGAGCCGGGTTGGGGCACACCGAGAAGCGTTCCACTGACGGCACCGCGAAGGTCCCCAGTGGCCGTTCCCAGCGTAGTGTTAAGATCAGCACCGAATGCCCCGAAGTTCGTCATCAGCATTCCCCCAACGGGAACGCATTGACGGTCAGAATTGGACGGGCGGCTCGGGGCCGGAGCAGCTTTGGGATTTCCGCCGGTAGAAGCCAATGAAAGAAGCAGAAGTGTCAAGGATAGGAGTGTTGCTGTATAAGCTATCTTTCGCAAAGTCATAGTAGTCTCCCTTTATCGAGTTGGGCCGGACGGGTCGCCCCCCATGAGGAAGAGGAAGCGTGGTGCTTCCCTCACTTTTTAATTGAAGAAATGAAAAGGGTCATCGTGCGCCGAACCGACCCGGTTCGGCGCACGATTGTAGCGCAGATGGTTGCATTGGGATAGCTTTGGCGAACGACGAAAATCCGTTTGGCATTTCCCTCGAGCCTGGAACTGCCTCGTGCCGCAAATTGGATTGCGCATTCCTATTCCTCAGCAAGTCTTTATTTGTTCCAGGCCGACGGGATGGAGCCCGCTTTCACGGCTGCCGGGCAGGCGGATTCTCCTACCGAAGCCCTGGCAGTCGCCGTAGCTGGCGCCATGCGGTAGCGCAATATCCTTGCGCAATTGTGCGAGGAACCGGCGCGGTCTTTTGCAAGCCACACAGTCTTTCGAATCCGCGCTTGATTAATCTGCGGCAAGGGAATTACTGCGGATTACTCGAGGGAACTACAGTTTCGACAATGAAACTTGCCAAAGTAAAGGCGGCGGGAAAGCGCCGGTCGAAAAAGTCACTTTGGGCTGGCGGCCCATGCCCAAAGACGGCTTTCCGATCCTTGGCCCAGCCGGGAATTGTCCCAATCTCTCAATGGCCGCAACGCACCGCGGTGTGACGCTGGCTTCGATCCTCGGAGAGTTGGTCACCGAGGGGATTCTTGATCGGGTAACCGTAAGGATGCTCGAACCCTACCGCCCGTCTCGCTTTCACGAGTAGTTCTAGCGGCGCTCCTTTGCTCTCTTGAGAAGAGTCAAAGGCGCTTTGCCCGCCGCGCCATTTATTTTCTATCCGCCTGGGCAAGAATGTCGTACACATAGTGGACGTCGAGCGAACGATGCTTTCCTCCGCTGCTTTCGATGCGCAGGTTTTCGCAAAGCTGCCGACCGTCTGGAGAAAGCTCGAAGGTGCGGCTCATTTTCCCGCCGCGCGGGCTCTTTTCCTCCGTGACCAACCGGTTGCCGTCCCATTTCGCGGCGATCTCCTGGTAACGATCGTCTTTGGATTTTTGCAGCTTGCGCCCGTCGGTCATGAACGCGCGCTTGCGGTCGCGATCGTCCATCAAGTCCACTTCCGCGCCGGTCATCGAGAACGTCATGGTCGTCGGCGGGCTCAGAAGTTCGTGCATTTTCTGCCGTTTCCTGATCGCTCTCCTCTCCGCCCATGCCGCCGCGATGTCCTCCGTATCCTCCACCCCCTGGCCAGCCTCCTCCCCCGCGTCTGCCGCCGCCGGAACCTCGCGAGTCTTCGGCGCGCTTGCGCATGTCATCGCTCTCGTCGCGGTTGAGCTTCCATGCGCCGACGATGCTCTGGCGCGGAGCAGGCAGCGGGACCGCTTCTCGCGGCTTGGCCGCAGGCATCGTTCCCGGTGGCGGCGGGCTGAGCGGTCCCACCGGCGCCTGTGCCCGGGCGACGTCGCAAAGCCCCAGCAAGCCTGCAAAACCCGTCATTGCCGTCAGCAAAATCGTTCGTCCGACTTTCATTGGTTCCCCCGAATGGCGACTCACTCGCAATTCTGATTCCCTCCCGAGCGACAAATAGTTCCCCTTGGATTGGCCGCTTCAAGACTTTCCGAGTACCTCCGCAAGCTCCGTTACTCGCGGAAGAAGCGCGAGCGCGCCCAATTCGCGGAACTGCCGAGCGCGTGCGCCGTCACGCTGCCCGTCTCGCCCGAGAATCGCCAGGAACGGCACGCCTGCCGCTCGCGCGGCCAGCGCATCGTCAATGTTGTCGCCGACATACAACGCCGTCCTCGGATCGCGAGCCCCGAGAATGATCTGCAGGCCGTCCGGATGCGGTTTTTTTCGAGCGTCATCCATGGTGATGATGGTCCGGAAGTACTTCGTGGCCGGCCAGCGATCAAACGTGAAGGAAAATTCCTGCCGAGTGCGTCCGGTGAACAGGTTTAGCTCGAAACGGTCGGCCCATTTTTCGATCTGCCGCGGGCTCACCAGTATTTTTTCGTTGCGAACGTTTCCCGGCTTCCCGTCGCTCCCCCAATAAAATATTTCAAACGCAGAGCGCGCCTGTTCGTACGAGAGCGGTTTGCCGAGCGCCGTCACCCACGCCGCCACCATGCTCCAGTCGTCGTTGAATCCCGGCTGGCTCTTCCATTGCTGCAGTTCGGCGTAGGTTGCGCGCTTGCCGGTGATGTAGCGCACGGTATCGAGCGCCGAGCGCCAGTACGTGCCGCGCACGTCGACCAGCACGCCGTCCACGTCAAAAATGAGGATTTTCGGCGGCCTGGGAAGCGCCTTGCTCCTTCGCATTGCCCCCTTCCAACTCGGGGAAGATTTTCTCGGCACCTTTGCTTATTCCTTTGCACGGCACTAGACTAAACAAAAAGTTTCGCTGCTCCTGCGGCATCGCGTCAAGCTGGGCCGCTTCTGCAAGCAACGTTGCTGGCAAATCCGGCCGGTTGCTACACTGGACCGACGTCTGACGGCTCGAAGGGCGGTCATCCCGAGCGCTCCTAGCCCGGGCCTTTAGGCCTGCGGGATCTGCTTTTTAACTTTGCACAAAGCCAAGCCATGACCAGGAGCAACGTATGGTGAAATTCGGCGGAGTGGATTTCATAGATTTCGATTCGCAATTGAACGACGAGGAAAAACTTGTCCGCCAGACGGCCCGCGAATTCGTCGAAAACGAAGTCATTCCTGTCATCGAAAAACACAGCCGCGAAGCCACCTTCCCCATGCATCTGATTCCGCAGCTCGGCGAACTCGGATTTTTTGGCGCCAATCTTCACGACTACGGTTGCGCGGGCATGTCCAACGTCGCATACGGTTTGCTGACCCAGGAACTCGAGCGCGGCGACTCGGGCCTGCGCAGTTTTGTTTCCGTGCAGGGCGCCCTGGTGATGTATCCGATCTATTCCTACGGCAGCGACGCACAAAAAAACAAATGGCTGCCGCTGCTCCAGCAGGGCAAAGCCATCGGCTGCTTCGGGCTGACCGAGCCGCAATTCGGCTCGAATCCCGGCGGGATGCTCACGCGCGCGGTGAAAAAAGGCTCGAGGTACGTCTTGAACGGCGAAAAAATGTGGATCACCAATGGCTCCCTCGCGGACATCGCCGTCGTGTGGGCCAAGGCCGAGGACGACAGAGTCCGCGGCTTCCTGGTCGAGAAAGGCACGCCGGGTTTGAAAGCCTGGGACGTCCACGGCAAATGGTCCCTGCGTGCCTCGGTCACCTCGGGGTTGTCGTTCACCGACTGCGAAATTCCGGAAGCAAATTTGCTCCCCGGCATCGTGGGATTGAAAGGCCCGTTGAGCTGCTTGAACCAGGCGCGCTACGGCATCGGCTGGGGCGCGCTCGGCGCGGCCATGGCCTGCTACGACACCGCCTTGCAATATGCGAAAACGCGCAAGCAATTTGCCAACAAGCCCATCGCATCGCATCAGCTCGTCCAGGAAAAACTCGCCTGGATGATCACGGAAATCGTGAAGGGCCAATTGCTGGCGCTGCACGTCGGCCGCCTCAAAGACAAAAACAAAGTCGATCCCTCGCACATTTCCATGCTGAAAATGAACAACGTGGCCATCGCGCTCGAAACCGCGCGCAAAGCGCGCGACATTCTGGGCGCCAACGGCATCGTCGACGATTACTGCATCATGCGCCACATGAACAATCTCGAAAGCGTCTACACCTACGAAGGCACGAACGACATTCACAAGCTGGTGATCGGCGAGCGCGTCACCGGGATCTCCGCTTTCGTGTAACCTCGCAAAAATCGCACAAGCAGCAAAGCCTTTGTCCGCGGCGTCCTATTCAATGAGTCCGGCAGCAAGAAGGTCTGCCCGGTCGACGGGCAAGAAGCAGGCGTCGACTGGACGAAGAAATGGAACTTCCCCCCGCCTATTTCCCCTTAAAGCGAAATAGGACGATAGGAGCCTCCCGTCCACCGCCGAACAGCCGGCATGGGCCTAACCAGAATTCGCAGCGGGAATCTTGTAAGGAGATTCCGCAGGATGTATCGTGCCTTCCGGGAGAATTGGCATGCGACCTCGAGCGTCATCCCGGTTTCTTGCTTCTTTCGCACTTGGCGTTTTCGCGGTGGCGGTTTTCGCGCGCGCTCCGCAGGCAGCGCCAAAACGTCCGCCGGCGCAACTAAGAAACACGTCCGGCAATTCGTCAAACCCCAAGATCCGTGCGGTTACCGCGTTCGTTAATCTGGATTGGCGCAACTACCAGCGGCAGATCGCGGACACGCTGAACATGCTACATCGGGCGCAAACCATCTTTGAATCGCGCGGCTATCAAGTCCAGACCATCCGCATCGCCACGCAACCGTTCCCCGAATACATCCAGGGCCTGAACACGGAACAGTCGGTGGCTTTCTTCAAACTGTTGGACGCTCTCGCGGAGCAGCAGAAGTTCGCGATGTCCATCGGCCCGGCCATGCTGAACCCCACCGACCCGCCTTCCCAGGCCGACCTGCTCGCAGAAATCCTGGCCAATACGAAAAACCTGAACGGCAGCCTGGTGGTGGCCGGCGAAGACGGCGTGCGCTGGGGCGCCGTGGGCGCGGCCGCGCGGGTCATGAAAAAACTCGAAGCCTCCACCGAGCATAGCCAGGGCAATTTCCGTTTTGCCGCCATCGCCAATGTGCCGCCCCTGGTGCCGTTTTTTCCCGCCGCATATCACACCGGGTTTGGGCACCAGTTTGCCATTGCCATCGAGTCCGCTCCCGTCGTTGCCGCCGCGCTTAAAGACGCGCCGGACCTGGCCTCCGCCCGCCAGCGCATTACCGACGCGCTCGCCGCGGTGGCCTTCGACATCGAGCATCACGCCGGCCGCGTGGACTCCGAGACCGGCTGGAGCTATATGGGCATTGATCTTTCGCCGGCGCCCTCACCCGCGAAAGATGCTTCGATGGGCGCGGCCATCGAGGAATTGACCAAGCAGCCCTTCGGCCTGAGCGGCACGCTGACCGCCGCAGCCACGCTTACCGCGGCCATCAGGGACGTGAAGGTCAAGCAAACCGGCTACAACGGGCTGATGCTCCCGGTCCTCGAAGATGCGCGCCTGGCCGAGCGCTGGAGCGAGGGCCGCGTTTCCGTGGACGCGCTGCTGGCCTACTCCGCGGTGTGTGGCACCGGTCTGGACACCATTCCCCTGCCGGGAGACACCACCGCCGAGCAACTTTCCCTGACCATCAGTGACATGGCCAGCCTGTCGGTGAAGTGGCACAAGGCACTCTCGGCGCGGCTGATGCCCATCACCGGCAAGGGCTGGGGCGAAACCACGGACTTTGCCAACCCCTTCCTCGTCAACGTCACCCTTCAGCAGTTCGGCCAGAAATAGTTGTTGGTAGCAGGTTTCAGGCGGTACCCAAAAAGATCGAACTAGAGCGCCTAGCGCATGGGAGAGTTGGGGGATGGGCAATATTTTTCGAACAGGGCATGCCCCGGGGAGGGTCGAGTGAACACGCCGAAGCTGGTGCTGGCACTGCTGGACGAAGCGTATGAGAGAAAGACCTGGCATGGGCCGAATCTGAAGCAGTCGCTCAAGGGCGTGTCGATGGTCGAGGCGGCCTGGCGGCCCGGACCGGGCCGCCACAACATCTGGGAAGTAGCGCTGCACGCCGCGTACTGGAAATACACCGTGCGGCGCAGGATCGAGGGCAACAAGCGCGGGTCGTTCGCTCTGAAAGGCAGCAACTTCTTCCCGCGGCCGGAAAAAGGCAATGCGACACAAGCCGCGTGGAACGCTGACAAGAAGCTACTCGAGCGCGAGCATCGCGCCATGTGCGTCGCGATTGCCAAGGCTTTGCGCAAGCCGCGCGACGCCAAGTTTTTGAAACAGCTTTATGGCGTGGCCTTTCATGACGTCTACCATGCGGGGCAGATCCGTCTGTTACGGCGGCTGCAGGAACGCTAGGAGCCAGGGAGCGGAGACGGGCGCCGGAAACCGCGTGACCCGGTTCGCGGCGACCATTTTGGGGGAGACGCGGCACGGCACGGCTGAAAAAGGCCGTGGAAAGAGCCGGAGATAGAGGCTCGCGCGTAGGAGGAGCGCAGGTTAGCGCGAGATTTCTTTTAGCGCTTTGACCACGGCGGGGAGGTCTCGAGCGTCTTGGAAGAGGCGGATGGCGGCGATGCCGGATGCTCCGGCGGAAAGGCAAGCGCTGGCATTGTCCGGCGTGATGCCGCCAATGGCCACGACCGGCAGCGTGACGGCTTGGCAGACTTCGCGGAGCCGGTCGAGTCCTTGCGGCGCGCCATAAGCGGCCTTCGAGGGCGTGGCAAACACGGGACCAAAGAAGAGATAGTCCGCGCCGCCGCGTTCGGCCTGCTTGGCTGCTTTCGGCGAATGGCAAGAGACGCCGATCAAGAAATCTTCCTGCTCGAGCCCTTGGCGCAGGCGGAGCGCTGCTTCTGGCGGCAGGCTCTGCTCGCCGAGATGGACGCCGCCGGCGTGCGCGGCGAGCGCGACATCCAAGCGGTCGTTTACCAAGATTCGCGCGTGGGCCGCTTTGCCTGGCGAACAGGCTAAGGCGCGCGGCGATCCGGTGGACTCGCCGGCACCCGCGGCGTCGTCCGCATTTCGAGCAAGCTTCAGAGCTTCACGCGTCAGCGTGCTCGATTCCTTTCCCGAGAGATCCTTTTCGCGGATCTGGATCCAATCGACGCCTGCCGCCGCAGCCGCTGCGATTTTCTTCAGAAGAATTTTGCGCGCGGGCGCGGCCGCAAACAGGCTGCGGTCGCCCACGTAGCAGAGCAACAGCGCGCTTCCCGATTTAGGCTGGGGGAACACGGCCGGGATCCGGGCGCGAGCCGATCCATCGGATGGCCAGAAGGATATCCAGAATGCCGATGCCGCTGACGGCCCCCCGAAAGGAAGGGTGAAGCAGGATGGAGCGAAGCAAAGGATAGTGATTCAAGAAAAAGTTCTGTTCCCAGTAGATGGACCATGGCAAATACAGCAGCAGCACGCCCATCTCGAACGCGAGGACAACCAGAAGTGCGTGATAAATCCGGTTCATCGATGTAGGGAAATCCGTCCGCGTGGCTGCATTCTGGATTAGCGGATGGGCTTCTGAAGAGCTGCGATGCGCTCGGCTACGTCGCGGTAGTCGATGTTCATCGCGTAGACCTGAGAAAAACTCTTTAGCGCCGCTTCCGGCTCGCCCGCGGATTCCTGGGCGACCCCCAAATCATACCGCAAGGCGAGGGTACTTTCCGGGTCGATTCCGGGAGTGTGTAAAGCGCGCTCATACCAGATCGCGGCGATGGCGGGCTGGCCTTTTTCCATAAAGGCCAGGCCCAGCAGCGTACAGCACTGCATGGTATAGCGGAAGGCGCGGCCGTTATCGCTGGCTTTGGCGACTTTCTGGAATTCGCTGATGGCTTCTTCAAGAAGGCCCATCTCGCGGAAAGCAGTTCCGAGATTGTAATGGGTCTCGAGATCTTCCTCTTCCGCGCCCATTTCGCCAAGTTCTGCGCGAAACTCTTCGAAGACTTCCATGAGCGGGCCGGGCTCGGCAGCTTGCGAAGGCGCGCGCGGCACCTTTGGCTTTGCCGGCGGAGAGGCCGGAGCGCCGGGTTTCGAATCGGAGAAGGACGGAGCGAGAGAGTCCATGCCCAGTTGATCGATTTCCCGAGCAAGCTCAGCCAGGAATTGATCGGATTCGAAAGCGCTGCCGGCCGGGGGTGCCGCCGCCTTGTTTTGTGCGGGCGCGGGCGGCTCGGGAGGCTTCTGATCGTAGGCGGGAACCAGCTGTTCCTGCTCGAGCACGAGTTCGTACTCCTGTTCCCGTTCGAGTTCGGGCTCGGCCGGCTTGGCCGGCTTCGGCGGAGCTTTTTGGGCGGGCTTTTCCTTGGATTTGCCAGCAGTAGTTTTCGCCGCGGGTTTGTCTAATGGAATGGGCGGAGCCGCAGCAGGGGTATTCTCCGCGGCGGCAGGCGCTGGCTCTCCGCTGATCTGAAACTCCTCGACATGCGGAGGCTTTTCCGGACGCGGGGGAACAGGGGGAGCTTTCTCCGGCGTCGCGGCCGGGGTTTTCGCCTCTGGCGGCGTGGCCGGTGGGGCCTTGCTTGGCTCCGGCGCCTGAGTTTCTTCGAGCAGCGTGGCCCACTCGTCGGACAAATCCACTTCCTGAACTTCTGCTTCCTCCGGCGCGGCGTCAACATCGGCCGGCTCAGGTTCTGGCTCGGCAGCCCGGGGGGCGGATGACGAATTCGAGGCCGGAGCAGGCTCTGGTTCCGCGGGCACGGCGGTGATTTCCGGAATGGCCGTCTCGGCCGGTTCATCGGCGGCAGCCGGCTCGGCGGCTGAGCCCGGCTTCGCCGGGGCTGCGGCACTAGCCAGTTCCTCGTCCGAAAGTCCGGCGGCGCGCTGGAAGCGGCGGCGCAATTCCGCAAAGCGCTCGGCGCTGCGCTTGTCGCCGGTCTCGGTATGAATCTGTTCGAGCTGCGCAGCCAGTTCGGCGGTGCGGCGGTCGTCGCCGGCGCCGAGAACAAAATCGAGAAGTTTTTCGAGGGTGGGGGTATGACGCGGGGCGCGGCGCAGAATGGCCTCGAGCAATCCGATGGCCTTCTGCGTGAGACCGTAGCTGGCAAACAGGTCTACGTCGGTGAGCGACTGTGCGATGAATCTCTGCGTCTCCTCGTCCAGCTGAGGATCGAGTGGCGCGGCCGAAGCCGGCGCCCGGTCTGCGATTTCCGCACCGAACCCGCTTACATCGGAGCGCAGCTTGGGCGTGGGAGCCTTGGGTATTTCGGCTCGCAGATGATCCTCGGGAATCGCGGGGACTTCGTCCGGGACATCGGCTGCCGCAGGCAAGCCCAATTGGCGCAAAACGTTATTGAGTTTGCGTTTCACCGAATCGCTGTCGGGCTGGCGTTCGACTAGCTGCGCAAAGATGGTCTTGGCGCGGTCGTATTGCTGGTCCGCGACGAGGGCATCGCCCAACTTCGCCAGGGCATCGGGCATGTGGAAGGAATCACTGGTGCGGCCGTAATGCTCCACGAGCCATTCCAACGGCTCCAGCCGGCCGGGCATCCTTTCCGCCAGCGCCTGGAGCATTTTTCCGACCGCCTCGTGCTCGCCGGCATCGGTCAAAGGGATGCGAGACTGCTCCAGAATCCCCATGGCCTTTTGCGTCTGTCCGGCCTCCAGCAGAGCCTCGACGACCTTTTGCAGCGGGCCATAGTTCTTCGCGTCCGCTTCGAAGACCTGCACCGCCAGCGTGACGGCCTGATCCCAACTGGAATTCTTGAGATGGAAATCGAGCAACAGTTCGGTTTGCTCGCCGCCTTTTTCGAGGTCGGGCACCTGCTCGAGGAGGTGGGCGGCCTTGGCGGTGTCGCCCTGCAAAGAATAGGAACGTGCGCGGACGATGAGCGCGGCGGCGTTGCTCGGCTCAAGCTTTAAGGCTTTGTCGGCAAGCTTTTCGCTTTCCGTCTGGTCGCCACGGGCGAGGGCTCGCTGCGCAGCCGAAACGTAGGCTTCAATGGCGTCGCGAGTCTGACCCATGGCCTGGTACAGATCAGCAAGGCGGATTTGGATGCGAAGATTGTCCGGCTCAGCCTGTAAAAGCTTCTTCAGCAGGCCGACCGCTTCGGCCTGGCGATTCTGCTTGAGATGAATTTCAGCCAGCTGCAGGAAAAGCGGCCGGGCCTCGCTCATTACGCCCTGCTGAACGTAGAGGTCGGCGAGTTTTTCGAGCGGCCGAATCTCTTCCGGAGCCAGTTTGGCGATGCGCTTGTAAACGGCGATCGCTTTGGTAAGGAAACCATCCCCGACGAAAATCTGGGCCAAGCGCTCAAAGTAATCGATGGCCTGGAAAGTCTCGCCCTGGCGGATATAGAGCTCGCCGACGGTCATCAGGGTGACCTGGTCGCGGGGCTCGTGTTTGAGAATATTCTGGTATTCGGCGATGGCTTGGGCGACCTTGCCCTGGTTCAGCAGCTTTTGTGCGGCTTCGACGTATTTGCTTTTGTTGTAAGCCATGCGCGAAAGAGACCAATTCTCCTAGGAAGTAGTCCCAAAGACACTACCCCGTTGGCCGGCGGGCAGAAAACGCCCTCGGCAACTGCTGTGGTTACGCTAGCAGGCGGGAAAAAGGCAAGTCAACGAACCCAAAGTTTGTTGTGAGCAGGCAGTTATCCCCGTCCTATTCAGGAAACTCTGGGGCATGGCGAAGGCTCCAGGCGGGCGGACCGTCCCCGGGGGGCCTCGCGCCGTAGCGGACTGCTTGCGGCCGGTGACCCGCTTTACTTAAGCTCCGCGCGGGAGAACCCTTCGAGCATGGCCCGCTCTGAGGGAGGGTTGAGGACGCTGTTTCGAGCAAAATCCTCGGCTTGCGGGTCATTGGTGGCGCGAATGCGCTTGGCCGCTTCCCTCAGGTCGTACGGTGTGCTCTGAAGCGCAACGTCCGGCCCCAACAAAAGCCATTGGGCACGCGAACGGCCGAACGGCATTCCCACACTCCCAGCGTTCACGACTCGCATCCTGCCCACCTGCCGGTCGAACTGCATGTGGGTATGGCCGCAGACGACCAGGGTTACGCCCAGTCCCGCGAAAACCGGCAAAGCCGGCTCTCCGGCGTCAAACGAGTGAAACACTCATTCTCGTTTCGAGGTGTCGCGTGGCAGTAGAGCACTTCTCCCAGTCCAGGCAAGTTGCGACAGCGCGTTTTGGGCCACGCCGCGAGAAATCGCTGTTGTTCCGGACCGAGCTGCTCGGCCGTCCAGCGGATCGTGAGGCGATAGGGTTCGGGCACCGCGGCCGGGTCCCTGCCCGCCAATTGCTCGAGCACCGCGACCTCGCCATTGCCATAGATAAACTGGACGGGGACGTCGAGATCCTGCAAGCGTTCCAGTGTTTCAAGCGGCATCGGGCCGGGCAGCACATCGCCGCCAACCACAATGCCGTCGACTTGTTCATGACGAATTTTCCCGATTACGGCTTCGAGCGCCGGCAGGTTCGCGTGAATGTCATAGATTGCCGCGATGCGCATAGGAGAACTTTGCCGCGATCAAAAGAGAAACCGCCAAAAAAGGCGTTGCCTTGGTAGGCCGGAGAACTCTTCTCCGCGCACCACGCTAAAAAATCGGCAGGGCAGTTTGCGTGGCGCCCACGGCCCAGCAACTAGAATCGCGCACGGGCGCGAACGAGTGGCGATGCAGCGGCGTGGGCCCGTAGAGACGCAAGGCTTCGAGATGATCAGGCGTCGCGTAGCCCTTGTGGCGGGCGAGGCCATACTGCGGATAGACCGCGTCCCACTCTTCCATGCGGGCGTCGCGATGTGTTTTCGCTAGAATGGATGCGGCGGCAACGGAAACGCTGCGCGCGTCGCCTTTGATCAAGGACTTTTGCTCGACGAGCACGTCGAGCTGCATGGCGTCAATGAGGAGATAGTCGGGCGAAATGGCCAGGCGTTCGAGGGCGGCGGTCATCGCTTGGCGGGACGCCTGGTAGATATTCCAAGCGTCGATGCGCTGCGCATCGACTTCCGCGACGGCCCAGGCCACAGCGTGCTCGCAGATGCGTTCACGGAGTTCCGCGCGCCGTTCCGAGGTCAGCTTCTTCGAATCGTCCAGGCCGACAATGCGGCGCTTGGGATTGAGAATCACTGCGGCGGCAACCACCGGGCCAAACAGCGCGCCCCTTCCGGCTTCATCGATGCCGGCGATGCGCGTCCAACCCAATTTGCGCGCCGCTCGCTCGAAACGGGAAGAGCAGAGCCGGCTCATCGCGTGGGAATCTTAGCATGATGGCAATGGGTGATGCGGCGTTTTCTTGACGGAGCTACTTTTTGCATGACAGGATACGCGGCTCGGGTCGTCAAAAATGCCCGTTCGAGAAATCGAAGGAGAGCCCCATGCTATGTCGCACGAAAATCCTTTCTCTGGCTTTAAGACTCCTTTATCTTTCCGCCTGGTGTCTGGTCGCGACGCTCCCGTCTGCGAGGACGCAAGGAGTAGTCAGCAGTGATCTTTCGAAGTTGCGTTCCGTCGGAGGTGTGGCGCTCTCTCCGGATGGGCGCCACCTCGCCTACTCCGTAGTCATGCGTGATGAGCCGGGACGACCTTACGGCCAGCTCTGGATGATGGAGCTAACCACGCAAAAATCGATTCGTTTCGGCGGCGACAAGGACCGCGGCGGCGGGGCGGTGTGGTCGCCGGACGGGGGGTGGATCGCCTTTTTCGGCCGGCTGGGAGACCAGCGCGGCCTTCTGATTGCGAAGCCCGACGGCTCGGGCGTTACCGTCATCGCGTCGCCCGAAGGCACGAACAGCCCGCTGCCGGGAATCGGCAATGAACTCGCCTGGTCACCCGACGGGAAGCAGGTTGCGTACATTTCCTCCACACCAGACCGTCGGGCCGCGGAGGCGAGCGGCGACCCGATGGTGATTACCCGCTATCTTTACAAGCCCGACGCAGGCGAAGGGATGATGCGGTTCAACGACAACCAGCGGCTCCACATTTTCGTCGTCGACCTACAGACCAAGCAAATTCGCCAACTCACGAGCGGCGACACGGATGAGCATTCGATCGACTGGTCGCCGGACGGCAAAGAGATTTTGTATTTGACGAATCCCGAGCCGAACCAGGACGAATTCTTCAATTACGACGTGTTCGCGCTGAAAGTCGCGGACAAGAGCGTGCGCCGGATCACCGCCACCGAATTCAACGAGTACGATCCGCTGTGGTCGCCTGACGGCAGGCGCATTCTCTTTCGCGGGACGCGCCGCGGCCTGACCGACCGTGAGACCACCATGGAAGATACGCACGTGTGGATCATGAATGCGGACGGGAGCGACCGTCGCGAGATCGGCGGCGTGCTTGACGGCCGGCAGGGATCGCCGCGCTCGGCACCGGACGGCAATTCCGTGTACTTCACGGTGCAAGAGCGAGGAAGCAATTATTTGGTGCGCCTGCCCGTTGCGGGCGGAAAACCGGAGTACGTTGTGAAGGAGCCGGGCTCGGTTGGCTCTTTCTCGGTTGGAAAAGACGGCGTCGTGGCCTACAGCTACGCGTCGCCGCGCGATCTCAACGAGTTGTATCTGAAGAGCGGAACCGCCGCGCCGCGCAAGCTGACCGATCTGAACGCGCAAGTCCTCGCGGGGAAGCCGATCGCCGAGGTGGAATCGTTCACGTTCCTAAGCAACGACAATAAATACGAAGTCGAAGCGTTTCTGACCAAGCCGCTGGGGATGACCGCCAAATCCAAGCATCCGCTGATTGTGAACATTCACGGCGGCCCGCATGGGCAGAACGGCCCGGCGTTCAATTTCAAGAACCAGGTGTATGCGGCGCGCGGCTGGGCCACGCTGAACGTGAACTATCGCGGCTCGACCGGTTACGGGCAGAAGTTTGCGGACGCGGTCTTTGGCGATCAGAACGGCAATGAGGGTCAGGACGTTTTGTACGGCGTCAGCGCGGCAGTGCGGCGCAATCCGTGGATTGACCGCGAGCGCATGGGCATCGAGGGTGTCAGCTACGGCGGGCAATTGACGGACTGGCTGATCACGCAAACCAACGAATTCAAGGCCGCCGTGCCGACAGCGGGAATCGCCAACCTGGTGAGCTACAACTACATGACCTATTACAACCAGTACGAGGAGATGGAGTTCGGGCAGTTCCTGCACCAGGGCAATTTGATGGACGTAGCGTGGGAGCGCTCCGCGCTGAAGCAGGTCGCCCGGGCGCACACGCCGACCATGCTCATGCATGGCGAAAACGACAACGACGTGCCCATCGCCGAGGCGGAACAGTTTTTCATCGCGCTGAAGGACGTGGGAACAGAAGCGATCTTTGTGCGCTATCCGCGCGAAGGGCACGGCCTTGCGGAAACCGGCCACAATATCGATGCGATCGACCGCTCGATCGCGTGGTACGAAAGGCACTTTCCGAAACCGGGCGAGGAAGGGGTCACGAACGTCCAGCCGTAGCCCGCGACCCGGTGACGCGCGAATCGCGCGCGCTAGCTAGGGGCTAGGTTTCAGAGCAAAGTGTTCTACAAAGCGGCGGTTAGACCTTGGCTTCCGTGCCGGCGGCGGCCGTGGCCGCAACCGGTGTAGCCTGTTCTTCTTGTCGGCCGGCGCGCTTGATGCGGGCGGCCTTGCCTCTCAGATCGCGGAGGAAGTAGAGACGAGCGCGGCGGACCTTGCCTTTGCCAACCACTTCGATGGAGCTGATCGTTGGGGAATGCAGGGGGAAGATGCGTTCGATGCCTACGCCGAAGCTGACGCGACGCACGGTGAAAGTGGCGCTGGAAGCGCGGCCCTTCTTCGAGATGACCACACCTTCAAAAGCCTGGAGACGTTCTTTTTCCTTCTCGCCTTCACCTTCCTTGAGGCGGACGTTCACGCGGACGGTGTCGCCCGGGCGGAATTCGGGGAGGTCTTTGCGCAGTTGCGCTTCATGCAATTTACGAATTGCCGGGTTCATGTTCGTGCTTCCTTTTAGACCCACTGGAGGCGGGGCCAGCTTTTCTAAGGCGAACCAAAATTATAGCCAAGTTTTCGCGATTTACCTAGCGCATTTCCGGGAGCGCTAACTGCGTTTCTTTTGAGGCAGATACTCCCGGACAGGCAGGCTTTTGTCGTCCTTGCCCGTAGCACCCTGCTGCCAGGGGTGGCTTGGTCCGCCTGAGAAGGATCCAAGTCAGGTACTAGGCGGAAGTGGTCACCGACGAATTTCTGCGAATGATCGTTTCCGCGAAGCGCTCCATTTCTTCGAGCTGCGGACTGAATTGCAATAGCACCAGGTCCACGCCGGCGGCCTGGAACTCGGCAAGCCGCTCGGCTACGTGTTCGGGGCTGCCCACCAGGCCTGAGCGCAAGCCACGATTCGAGACGGAATAATCTTCCAGGGAAACGCGCTGCTCGAGTTCGGTGCCCGCGAGCCATTGCTGGTAATTCGCGTATCCCGCAGCGGACTGCCGCACGTCGGTGATGCGCCGGAGTTCGTCCTGGGCCTCGCGCTCCGTTTCACGAACGATGGCGTACCCGGCAATGCCGAATTTCAGCGGCGGCAGGTTAACTCGCGCGCGTCGTTCCCGCAGGTCCGCGATTTTTTCACGCACGCGTTCCGGCGGGTCTCCGTGCATCAAGTAGGCATCGCACTTTCGGGCGATCAGGTCTTTGGCAGCGGGGGACTCGCCCCCGGCGTAGAGCGTGGGGCGCGGCTTGGCCACGGGCTTGGGCGCAAGAACGTTGTCCTCGACGCGATAATACTTTCCGGAAAACGAGAAGTGCTCCTGCCTCCACACGCCATCGAGAACGTCGAGCCATTCGCTGGTGCGGGCGTAGCGATCGTCGTGCTGTTCGAACGCCACGCCGTATTTGCGCGCTTCGTCGGACCACCACGAGGAGACCACGTTTAGCGTGAGCCGACCGTTGCTGATGTGATCGATGTTGGCTGCTTGCTTCGCCAAAAGAGCCGGCAAATGAAAAGTAGGCCGCACCGCCACCATGAGTTCGATGCGTTCGGTGACCGCCGCCAACGCCGCTGCGGTGGACCACGCGTCGAGTGAGTCCGCGGCCGCGCCCTTGATGTCGTTGAGATTGAGCTCGGCGATGAGCGTTATGTCGAAGCCGATTTGCTCGCTGCGCTTGGCGAGGCGCTTCACGTAAGCCCAAGTCGCTTTCATGTTTTCGTTTTCCACGTTGCGCAACCACCCGCCAAAAACGGGCAGCCAGTATCCGTATCTCATCGCGGGCCTCCCGTGACGACGACGCGCCCCGCTTGCTTTGACTCGTGGTGTTGCGCTTCCGCAATCAAAAAATCGGCCAGCCGCGCGTAGGGATTGAAGCCGATCACGCGCACCGGATCAGCGACGAAATTCGAAAGCGCGTTCACATCATAATAAAGCTGCCTGTCGGTGCGCTCGTCGACAACGTATTCGATGCCGCCCACCTCGACTCCAGCGAGCTCGACGATGCGTTCGACGTCTTCGATAACCTCGCGGGGCGGCTCGTAGCCTTCGACTTTCATGCCGTTTTTCGGCGCGTCCACCGGGCAGGCAATGCGTGTCAGCTCCTCGCCCCGCGTGTTCTGGCAAATGTCCGCGGGACAGAGGTTAAAGCTCTCACCGGTCGTGTGAATCTGGATGGCGTAGAGATATTTACCACCCAGGACTTCGACGCGCGTGATCATTCCGCCGCGTGCGGCAAAGGCTTCCTGCACCAGGGCGGTGGAATCGATGCCAAAGTAGAGGCGATTGGCTTCGACGGCGGCGCGCAGTTGATCGGGAGAACTGAAACGCTCGATTCCCGCGCCGCTCCCGCCGATATTCGGCTTGAGCACCACCGGATAGCCGATGGCTTCGGCGGCCGCAAGCGCCTGCGAAGGATGATTGATGATGCGGGCCTTCGGATACGGCAAACCGAGTTTTTCGAGGTTGCTGAGCTGGAGCGCTTTGGAAGTCTCGTGAGCGAAGCAACGGTAGCCGTTCACTACCCGCACACCTTGGGCTTCAAGGTGCGCAAGATAATTCAGGGTGTAGAAGATTCCGTGAGCCAAGCCGCGCTGCCATGCCGACGGGCTCATGCGATTGAACAGCAGCGAATACTCGCGCTCCGGAGAGGCGGCGTCGTAGTAATGATGGCGCGCCTCGATCTTTAGCCAATTTGCGCCGCGCTCGTCGAGTTGCTGAAATAGCGGCCGGAACCAGTCCGGATGCTCGTAATAAATGGCGATGGGTTTGGCGAGCCCACCGCCATGGTTATAGTCTCCCATGGAGCCTCACACTTCTTAGCCGATGCTATCGGCCAAGAAAAAAGCCGCCCTGCCGAGCGGCCTCGAAGATTCTTGCGGTTTCTTTATTGGCGCTAGACCGAAGAACCTCCGCCGCCGCTAGAAGCGGCCGACCTACACCTCGCACGGCGGCGACAGGCCGACGCCTGCTGCGGCTTCGGGAAGCCCAGGTTGGCGTGACCGCTTTCTCTGATTCTTATTCGCATGCAAGCGATGAGCGCGAGACCATGCTAAATGGCGACCGTCGTTCCTAAACACTTTCTCATGAGATGTTTAGGACCGCAACAGGTTCTATTTTATTCCTCCATTACTCTCCGAGCAGGTCGGGGCGGTTGCGGCGCGTCTTTTCCTGGGCCTTCTGCTGGCGCCATTTGATGACTTCCCGGTGGTTCCCGCTAAGGAGAGTCTCCGGAACTCTCCATCCGCGGTAGTCCGCCGGGCGGGTGTAATGAGGGAAATCCAGCAGCGCGCGGACCTGCCCGCGCGCTGCGCTATTCGTCGTGTTCCCGGCCTTGCCCGTATCGGTTTGTGAAGGCGCCCGCACAAAAGGACCCTTTGGGGTGCCCGCCTCGAACTCGCTGAACGACTCGTTCTGCGAGGACGCTTCATTGCCAAGAGCTCCCGGAAGAAGCCTGGTTACGGCATCCACGACCAGCATGGCCGGCAACTCGCCGCCGCTCAAGACAAAGTCGCCTATCGAAACCTCCTCGGTCGCGAGGTGCTCGGCCACGCGTTCGTCCACTCCTTCATAGCGCCCGCAAATCAGGATGATCCGTTCGAGCCGCGAGTACCTTCGCGCCATCTCCTGATCGAAGAGTTTGCCTGCCGCGGACATGAGCACAATCGCCGTGCCGGGATCCGGCCTATGCTGCTTTGCCGCATCGCCAGCGCTGCGGCCCAAAACCGACTCGACGGCTTCAAACAGCGGCTCCGGCTTCAGCACCATGCCCTCGCCGCCGCCGAAGGGCCGGTCGTCGACGCTGCGGTGGCGGTCTTTCGTGAACTCTCGCAGATCCTGAACCTGCACATCGACGAGTCCAGCCTCCCTCGCTCTGCGGATGATTCCGTGATCGAGAGGCCCGCCGAAAAACTCCGGAAAGATGGTGATGAGATCGAATCGCATGACGACCGTTCAGCGCTAGGATTATGCACGGTGACGCCCTGCAACGGAATTGCTGATTCTGGAATTCAGGTCGCGGAGCCCTTCCAGCAACACCACGTCGATGCGCCGAGCGTGTGGATCGATTTTCGTGCAGATATCCTCGGCGAAGGGAATCAGCAGTTCGCCTTGTGATGTGTCCACTTCGAGAAGCGGCGTCCCGGCCAACCCTTCGCCGGGAAACTGGACATCGCGCACCGTGCCGAGCAGGGCGGGAGCTTCTCCGAGCGAGCACGGGGAGGACGCGAGGACGGGAGGCGTTGTCGGAGTTTCAAATACGCTGCAGCCGATAAGGTCCGAAACGAAGTACTGCCCTGCTGGCAGAACCACGCGTTGTTCGAGCGGAAGGAGCACTTCCCGTCCGCGAAGCCTCTCCGCTGCCGAAATCGAATCCACTCCTTCCAAATGAAAAACCGCCTGGCCGCGATGATTCTGGCTGATCCAGCATGACTTTAACTTTACGCACTGCGGCTCGCCCTGGCCCTCGGGAAGGTCCAGAAAAATCTCCTGCAATTTCGTAAGCCGTTCCGGAAAATCGGTAAGGATTTCAGCCGCGACTTCGCCCTTATTGCCTCGCGCACGAAGGATGCGCGCCACCAGGACCCATCGTGGAGTTCCTATGCTCAAGGGAAACGGGGAGCCAAAAGCGGCCGTGAAAGCCGCCGCGAAAACATCAATCTTCGAGAATCTCCAGCGTGAAGCGCTTCTTCAGCTTCATCCCCGCCGCGCCCAGCAGGGTGCGAACCGCCTTGGCCGTTCGGCCCTGGCGGCCAATGACTTTTCCCAAGTCCTCGGGGTGCACGCGCAACTCCAATACCGTCACCTGCGATCCCTCGACGGTCTGCACTTGAACGTCCTCGGGATGGTCCACGAGGGCCCTGGCGATTGCTTCGACCAGCTCCTTCATTTGGGCAGCTCCGCTTGCGGTTATTTCCAGCGGCAACTTACCACGCCCTCCAGAAACGGTCCACGCCTCCACTTGCACCACGGGTAAGTCGAATCACGAACGCCGTGAAACGCCCTCCCGGTCGCACCGGCACGAGCAATTTTCAGGGAGCTGGGATGTTGCGTTTACGCGATTTTCTGCTGACGTAGAAAACTGCGTACTGTATCGCTGGGCTGGGCGCCCAGGCCAATCCAATGCATGATGCGGTCTCGGTTGAGCTTGATTTCCGCGGGCTTCTTTAGCGGATCATAAGTTCCTACCGCCTCTTTGATGCGGCCATCGCGTGGCCGAGTTCTCTCGATAACCACGACGCGGTAATAGGGCTTCTTCTTTTTGCCAATCCGTGACAGGCGAATCGTGAGCACTAACCGAGTCCTCCTAGACTTCTCTCACTGCTATTGTAGCCTGTCTCGGCACATTGCAGCAATGCGGTCCCGCAATAAATTTCTGTTCGCAGGGAAGAGCGGAGCATCGGCAGAAAAAAGCCTCAGCTGGGGTCATCACCCTATTGCCAAGAACCGGCAGAGAGGCGCGAACAACCCCGCCGCCGGACGCGTAGCCGTCAGGCCGCGAGTCAAAAATGCGACGTTGTCTCGCGGGCGGGGAATCCATGCTTTCTCATGTTCCTGAAGGAAAGTATGTGCTTCGCGCCAGGACCGACACCGGCTGGGGCATGAACGAGGAGATTCTGAGCCGCATCTTCGAGCGGTTTTACACAACGAAGGAGCTGCCCCCAGACCGACGCACGCGTCGGGCGGCGGCGTGATGCTTCTCCTAAGGCCAGGCTTCCCCGGACGCTCCGCTCACCTTTGCCGGTCATGCTCTTTTTTGAGCTCATGAAATTTTTGGAAACCTATGGAGCCGTGGCCGTTCAGCTCCAACACCGGAAAAAAGGCGGGGCGAGGGTCGGCTAAAGCGAGCATCCGCACCTGGGTGTGAACTCCTCCCGGCAATTCCTTTGCAAAGCCTTTCACGCGAGAGATCCTGGCGAAGTGCGGCCCTTGCCGTTGGCTTCGAGGACTATTATCGTTCCGCGGTATAGAAACTCTATGGACTCTCGCCACGTATTCGAGGAAAATTCCACGCATGCTTGCAAATAATGCGGATAAAGTGTTCCGTATCCTTACCGCCTCGTTTTTGACTCTTCTTGGCGCGTCGCAGCTGGCGGCACAATCTGCTGCGAAGGTGTCCTCATCGCCCGACTTGCCGCGCCCGCCCTATTTGGACCCCAGTCTTCCCGTCGACCAGCGCGTCGACGACCTGGTTTCCCGCATGACGCTCGACGAAAAAGCTTCTCAAATGCAGGACATTGCCCGCGCCATCCCTCGCCTCGGAATTCCTGCTTATAACTGGTGGAACGAAGGCTTGCACGGTGTCGCGCGCGCGGGACACGCTACGGTTTTCCCGCAAGCCATCGGCCTCGCTGCCACCTGGGACACCGACCTTGTTCATCGCATCGCCGATGTCGTTTCGACCGAAGCTCGCGCCAAGTACAACGACGCTCTCCAGCACGGAAATACCGGCCGCTATTTCGGCCTGACCTTCTGGTCGCCGAACATCAACATCTTTCGCGATCCGCGCTGGGGACGCGGACAGGAGACTTACGGAGAAGATCCTTTTCTCACCAGTCGCATTGGCGTAGCTTTCGTCACCGGGCTGCAGGGCGACGATCCCAAGTATCTGAAAACGGTTTCCACCCCCAAGCATTTTGCCGTTCACAGCGGCCCGGAAACCCTGCGTCATCGCTTCGACGTGCCCGTTTCTTCGCACGATTTTGCCGACACGTATGCCCCCGCATTTCGCGCCACGGTCATGGAGGGCCACGCGGATTCCGTCATGTGCGCGTACAACGCCGTGCATGGTGAGCCGGCATGCGCGAATCATTTTCTGCTGGACACGTTGCGCAGCAAGTGGGGCTTCAAGGGCTACGTCGTTTCCGATTGCTGGGCCATCAGCGATATTCATCAGGGCCACGGATACGTTCTTACCTTGGAACAGGCGGATGCCCTCGCGGTTAAAGCGGGAACCGACTTGAGCTGCGGCCCGGAATACGCGGCGCTGCCCTTCGCCGTGGAGAATCGCCTGCTTTCCCCGGGCGATGTCGATCGCGCGGTAAAGCATCTGTTTGAAGCGCGATTCCGCTTGGGCATGTTCGACCCACCGGAATCGGTGCCCTGGTCGAAGCTTACTCTCGCCGACAATGACACGCCCGCTCATCGCCAGCTCGCTCTCGAAGCTGCGCGCCAATCCATCGTGCTGCTGAAAAACGAGGGCAACCTCCTGCCACTGAGATCTTCGGTCAAGTCCATCGCCGTCGTCGGCCCCAACGCCGATTCCCTGCCCGTCCTGCTTGGCAACTACAATGGCACGCCCTCGGCCTACACCACCATTCTCGACGGCATTCGCAAGCGCTTCCGCGGCGCGAGAATCACGACCGCCATCGGCTCGCCCCTCACCGAAACCAGCGCCATCCCGATACCGGCGTCAGCTTTTCTGCCCAATCTTCAGGGCAGCCTACAATATGGCAATATCGTCCCCTGTAAGGGGGCAGCCATCCCCGGCCTCTCCGCTGAATTCTTCTCGAATACCACTCTTTCTGGCCCACCCGCCGCCACCCGCATCGATACCTCCGTGAACTTCGAGTGGAATAATGTCTCCCCCGCCCCCGGTGTGCCCAGGGAAAGCTATTCCGTCCGGTGGTGCGGCAATCTTGTCCCTCCCGTCGACGGCGACTATCGGCTGGGTGTCCACACGGACGGCGGCTCGCGCCTCTTTCTCGACGGCAAGAAAATCGTTGACGACTGGAATCCTCACGGCGCCCGCACCATGACCACGCTCGTTCATCTCGAGGCCGGTCATCCTTATCCCATTCGCCTGGAGTATTTTCATCATTCTTGGGAGTCCACCGCGCGTCTTCTCTGGCTGCCGCCTAACCTCACGCAGGAAGCCGTGGACGCCGCCCGCAAGGCGGACGTCGTCATTGCCGTTGTGGGGCTAACCGCCCAGCTCGAAGGCGAAGAATCCGACAGCAGCGATCCTGGGTTCTTCGGCGGCGATCGCCTCAGCCTCGGCCTGCCTCGTCTTCAAGAAGAGCTTCTCGGGTCTCTCTCCGCCACCAAAAAGCCGCTCATCGTGGTTCTCACGAGCGGCAGCGCGATCGCTGTCAACTGGTCGCAGGAGCACGCCGCCGCCATCCTCGAAGCCTGGTATCCCGGCGAAGAAGGCGGCACGGCCGTCGCCGACGTTCTTTCCGGCGAGTACAATCCCGCCGGCCGCTTGCCGGTCACTTTCTACAAATCCGTTGCGCAACTGCCGCCCTTCACGAGCTACAGCATGAATGGCCGCACTTATCGCTACCTCACCGAGCAGCCGCTCTACCCTTTCGGCTACGGCTTGAGCTTCTCTTCCTTCCATTACTCCGACGGAAAAATCACTCCGGACCAGGTCGCGTCCGGCACAGCCGTTACGGCTTCCGCGCTGGTTAGAAATGCCGGCTCGCTTGGCGGGGACGAAGTTGTCGAGCTCTATCTCTCGCATCCTGGTGTGGACGGCGCGCCGATTCGCGCGCTCGCTGGCTTCCGGCGAATCCATCTCGCCGCATCCGCTTCGCAGACCGTTTCTTTCACTTTGCGCGACCGCGACTTGAGCCTGGTTGACGACAACGGCGTTCGCCGTGTCGTCCCTGGCCCGGTGGAGGTGTGGATCGGCGGCGGCCAGCCGGTCTCCGGCCCCGGCCAGCCTCCCACCGAGGGCGTTTCCGCAAAATTCACCATCTCCTCCGCCGCCACCCTCGACGAATAATTCGCTTTGATGGTTTTGCCTTAGGCGGCACCGACGCTTGTTTTGCATACCTGCGCGTTCCGCGCTATTTTTTCCTTTGGCCCCGGTCCGCAGGAGCAAACAACTTGTTGCCGCAACCCGATCCGCCGTCCAAATCCCTCTTCAAGACTTCTTCTTTTTACTCCTGGAGCCTTGTCGCCGTTGTTGCGCTCGTCGTCGGCTGGATTTTCTTTTCCCGCTGGTGGCAAAACCGCGCCTTCGAACATCGTTTCAGGCAAGAGCGCACCGAAAAGCAGCGCGAGGACGACCTCTCGACGCTTGAACAAATGGGCGGCAAGCAGCTCGCCATCCAAACCTTCTACGCCACTCCCGGCGAGATGCGCCGCGGTCAGTCGGTCCAGGTTTGCTACGGCGTCGCCAACGCCAAGACGGTCAAGCTCGAACCGCAATCCAATCCCGTCTGGCCCTCCTATGCCCGCTGTGTCGAGGTCACTCCCGCCAAGACCACCACCTACACGCTCACCATCACCGGCGCCGCTGGCGACACCAAATCGCAGTCCTTGGTCGTCACCGTTCGCTGACGGTCCCATCCGAGGAAGCGCCGGCGAGGGGCGTCCTCTTCTCGCCGACTTGGCACGAGCCATCTTCCTCTCCCGGTTGCTCGCCGCTTCTTTTCCTGCCCTGACTTCGTCGCATCTTCGCCCCCGCGAACTTATATCGTATTGCGATATATTTGCCCGGCGCGGATAACCCTAGCGCACGATTCGGCGTCTATTCCTATTGGATAGCCCACCGCATTGGATAACCGACGGCGAGAGACGGCGCAGGTGTGCAAAGGGAACTCACGTTTGGAGGGTAGCGCATGAACATACGCCCATGGGTCTTCTCCATCGTGCTGGGCGCAGGTTGCACCGCTTTACGGGCCGCGCCGCAAAAGATTGCCTCAGGCCATGCGGAGAATCTCGAGAACTGCCTGGAAGGTTTTGCGTCCTGCGATTATGCCCAGCTCAATCCGCAGGAAAAGCAGGCGGTCCGGGGCGCCGCGCGGGCAAACAATTTTTTGGACTGTTTCCACGGATTTGCCGATTGCGACAAAAAACAGCTGACTGCCGAGCAGCGACAGGAGGTCGCCCGCGCCCGTCGCATTCAGAACCTCGAGAGTTGCGTGGACGGCATCGGAGGGTGCGATACCACCCTCTTGACCGAGAAGCAGCGCAAGTGGCGCAAATCGCCCGCGTCCGCAACTTCCAGTCCTGCCTGGACGGAACCGGGATTTGCGACCAGTCACAACTCACCGAAGACCAGAAACAACAAGCAGAAGAAGCCAATCACTACAACAACCTCGAGAATTGCCTGGAAGGTATGGGCGACTGCAACCGCGCTCTGCTCGGCAGCGAAGGACAGCAAGAGGTTGCCCAGGAAACGCACAACCGGGAGCTTCGCCAGTGCCTCGATGGTTCCGATGCCTGCGATCCCTCTCAGCTTAGCGGCGCCGAACAGCGCGACGTCGCCGTGATTTCCCACGGCAAGAAGCCCACGAACTGAACCCGCTCGCTCGAGTGGATCTGGTCGCGCAACTCTGAACCAAGAAAGGTCATGCCGCTAAATCGCAGAAGCCTCCCTCACCACCGCCATTTCCCGGTAACGGCACAGCGCATTGGCGAGCTGCATCTGCCGCGGGCTCCGGCACTGTGGTTCAAACAGCCGCGGATTCCCCACTACAATCACCGCCGTCTTTGCTCGCGACGTGGCCACATTCAGCCGGTTCAGGCTATACAAAAACTCCATTCCGCGGGGCGCGTCTTCCGGCGACGACGTGGTCAGCGAATAAATCACCACCGCTTCTTCCTGGCCCTGAAATTTGTCCACCGTCCCGATCTTCATATCCGGCAGCCGCGCCGACAAATCAGCTACCTGCGCGTTGTACGGCGCAACAATCAGAATGTCTTCCTCTTTCAGCCGCCGTTGCCTGCCCGCACTCGAAAACCACTTCACTTCCGGTCGCAACAATCCCTTCACAATGCGCGCCACCAGTTCGACTTCATCGGCCGAGGAGTTCCTGTTCCCCTCATGCTCCGCCGGCACAAACCACAACCCCGCACCCTCGAGCCACGGATGGCCTTCGAGCACGCGGCTGTGCGTCAATACCTCGGATTGCAATCGCCCCTCATAAAAAAGCTCCGATGTGAAATCGCAGATCTTCGGATGCAGCCTCCAAGTTCTCGGCAATAGAAATCCCATGTCCGGCGGAATGGTTTTGTGGTCTCCCAGCAGGTGCTCGAGCGCGGACTTTTCCGCTCCATCGGGATGGCTGCCCTTGAGCGGCCGCTCCAGCTGCTGTGGATCACCGATCAGCACCAGACTGTTCGCCGCCTGCGATACGGCGAGCACGTCCGCCAGTCCCATTTGTCCCGCTTCGTCGATGAACAGCACATCGACGGCCTCGAACGCCGCCTCCGGCGACCACAGCCACGACGTCCCGCCCACAACTTTAGCCTTCCCGTAGGCTAGCGCGTCCCATGCCTCTTCGTTTTTCCTGGCGATCGCAATGTCCTCGGTCCCTTCTTGGTCGTCGGACCGCTGCATGGGGTTCACCCCTAGCTGGTCGACTTCTTCGGCCGCATCCACGACTTCCTCGAGCAGCTTCCGAATCACTTTGTGGCTGAGCGCCGTCACGCCAATCTTCTTGCCCTGTTTCACGAGTTCGCAGATCATCCGCGCGCCGGTGAACGTCTTGCCCGCACCGGGTGGCCCTTGTATGGCAAACACCGAATCATGCAGGGCGGATACGATCCGGCAAGCCGTGCCTTTCGGGCTCTCCCCCGCACGCGGTTCAAGCGTTTCGCCTTCGCCCAGCCGCGGCCGCTTCCGCAACAGCAAGTCCCGCCCTGCGCGGTATCTCCCGGCCGCCTCGATGCCATTCGCCGCCACCCACTCGCCGATCCGGAAAAGAGCTTCAGCATGCTCTTTCACGCTAAGCGGTCGCTCCCACACGTACACCGCGGTGGGATGCATCTCCGCCGTTTTCTTGGTTTTCTTGATGTCGACCGTGCGTCGGACCGGATCGATTTCGACCACCGCCCCGAACTTCTCGCCCTTCGAATACAATTCCTTCTCGACGCGCGCTTCGGTCTCCTGCTTTGCGAAGCTGTAGCGATCCACGGGAATTTTTCGCGCCACCCGCAAGCGCTTCAAAAACTTCAGTCCCGCCAATCCCGCTCTGTCTTCCAAGAGATCGCCATCGTCCAGGTCGGCCAGCCGGTAGCCTTCCCAATACGTGGCCTTGTCCTCTCGCCGGTGCCAGTCCTCGAGTTGCGCCAGCAGCCAGCGTGCCTGCTGCTCATTCGTGCGCGCCTCGAGGTCCGCGGGAATCCCGTCTGTCAGTCTTTCCACTAGCGCCGCAACGCGCCTCTGCCTTTCGTCCAGTTCTTCCGACGGCGCTTCTTCGCGGTCCACAAATCGCGGCACTTCCGTTCCGCTCTGTACCAGCGCCTTCCGCTCGACCTCCAGCCACTCGCGCAGCCTCGAGGTCGAAACGCAATCCTCACGGTTGTATCCCTCCATCACTGCGCGAAGCTCCTCCGGCATCTCGTCGTCGCCCCGGCCCAACTCCAGGCGGTGCTCGATGTAGCGCATCGCGCTCCGCGACTTCTCCAGTGGCGTCTCGCGTTGGAATCCGTAAAACGCTTCAATTTTCTTGAGCGAGTACTCTTCCACGCTGGCCCGGACGCCTTGCTTGAATGCTTGATGCAAATCCACCAGCATGCCGGCGCGCAGCATGCGGTCGATTTCGTCTTCGCGCGTCGCATGCATGCCCATCAAGCGCTTCATCGTGCCTGGCTCGTACGCGCCGAAGTGATACACGTGCATCTTCGGATCGGCCGCACGCAATCGCATGATTTCATCCACAAGCCACTCGAATGCTTTCTTTTCCTCGTCGCGACCGAGCGCCCAGCGGCAGTGGTAAAGCCATTCGCCGCCCGAATCCCGCGCCGCGAACCCAAACAAATATTGCAATCCCTGATCGCCCACGAAGGGATCGCCCTCGAAGTCCATAAACACATCGCCCCGCGACGGCTCGGGCAACCGGCAAAATCCCATCCCCTCCGTAACCGGCCGAAGCAACTCGTGCACCAGCGTGTTCTTTGTGCGCCCCGCGACCTGCACGCGCGCCTGCTCGCGCATGCGCACGTAGGCGTCCTTTGATCCGTGCCTCGGCTTCTCCTCGAGTGGAATCGGGAGTGCCGCCAGCTTCGCCACGGTTCCTGCGTTCCAGGCCTCAAATTGATCGCGCTGCTGGCGGCGCATGTCCGCCACCAGCGACAAATGATCGTCCGCGCGCCTTTGCGCATCGCATTCGCGAAACCACCTGCAGATGTTGCAGTGCTCCACCGGCTCCGGATAGCTCGCCGCGACCGTATCCCTTCCCCTCGCAAACTCGAGCCAATACTGGCCCGCCCTGGTAGGGACCGCCTGCGGAAGTGAACCAACCGCCTCGCTCAGTCTCGCCTTCACGTAGCGGTAATACGCCGCATACTCGGACACGCGATATTTTTCGCCCGCAAACCCTTCCCCCGGCGGTATCACCCACAGAAACTCCGGCGTCGTCCCCTGTATTTTCCCGAGCAGCTCCGAATACAGCGAGAGTTGCAGAATCGTGGTTGCCTTCGTTTCCTTTGCCAGCTTGGTGTCCGCCACCTCATAGGACCACGCCCAGCGCTTGCTCCGCGCCGCCACGCGCCGCAAGATGTCGGGCCGCCCAAACCATTCGCCGTCGCCGAGCGCGCCTTGCGCAATGACCTCCGCGCCGCGCTCCATCAGCGCCAGGGTTTCCCGAAGCAGTCGTTTCTCTTCCTGGTGCGGGATGTGGCTCAGGGTATCGACCGTTAGTCCCTTCGCCCCCAGATGCGCCAGATATTCCCGCTCGTGCCGCTCGCCGCGTTCCCGAATCACCGCCAGATCCGGCGCGGCCCAATCGGGTTCCGCCCGCTTCCCTTGAGCGACTTCGAGATCGAGCGTCGTCAAGTGGCGGCATGCCAGGTGATTGCCCAGGTCGGTCGCCGCCAACCGAATTTGCCCTGCCGCCAGCTTCATCTTCTTCATCTTCCTCTTCCTCTTCCTCTTCCTCTTCCAGACGGCGCTCGCCGCGTCGCGCCGCTCCCTTTCACTTCACGAAAAGGCTACCGCGGCAATACCGTCTCTACCAAGCCTCAGCTTTGCTTTGATCGACAGAAGGTGCAGCCCTTCGTTATCATCGGCCTGTTCCTCTTCCGCGGTTACCCGTGGATGTTGCCGATCTTTGTGGTCATGGTGCGCACGCGGGGGGCACCTGGCTCGAAGCATTTTCGGCGAACCATATCGCCAACACAAAGCCGGCACTTGGTTTTGATTTGATCAGACGCCTTTGTGAGAGGACCCTGCCGTTCTGATTGCGGTGGATTCCGGGTACCGACCAAGGCGTTCCCTCCTTGGGCATCGACGAAAGGAACGTCAAACCTTGAGATCGGCATCGAAGCAAGAACTTGCCGCCCGTTCTCCTACGTATCTTCTGCTGAGGGGTTGCCATCCTGCGCCCGCACATGCGTAGACGAATCCTTCGCGTGATGCTGATTCTGCTGCTCCTGCCGCCGGTGCTGGCAGCGGTGGCGGGGTGGCTGGTGGCGCCCGCGTATCTGCATCCCATCCGGCGCGAACTTACGCCCGACCTGATTCGCGGAGCCGATGCGTCTTTCGCGCTCACCCACGCGGACCGCGAGCCGTTCGAGGTGCGGGCGCCGGACGGTGTGCTGCTCTCCGGCTGGAAGGTCACGCCCCGGAATCCCAACGGCTCCTGGGTGCTGCTGTTTCACGGCGTGGCGGACAACCGCGTCGGCGTCACCGGCCAAGCGGAAGTCCTGCTGCGCGCCGGGTACGGAGTGGTGATGATGGACGCGCGGGCCCACGGCGCGAGCGAAGGCTCTACGGCCACCTACGGCTGGCTCGAACGCAAAGACACGCGCGCGGTCATTGACAGACTGTTTCAGGACGCCCGGCAGGGTTGTCTCGCAAGCCAGTACCACGGCACCGGCAGTCCCTGCCCGCTGCCTCGGCATGTTTTCGCTCTGGGTGAATCGATGGGCGCGGCCATTGCGCTCGAATCCGCCGGGAGCGATCCGCGCATCGCAGCGGTGGTGGCGGAAGCTTCCTTTGCCAATCTTCGCGAGGCAGCTTACGACTATGCGGGGTTGCGCAAATATCCGTGGCTCGGGAAGACGCTGCTGTCGCCGTTCGCGTGGACACTGTTGTATCGCGGAGCGAGGCTCACCGGCATTCCGCTAGAGGAAGTTTCGCCGGTGAAAGCGGTGGCCGCGCGGGCGTTTCCGGTGCTTCTCGTTTGCGATGAAAAGGACGTGGCGCTGCCTTGCCGGCACACGCAGATGATTTACGATGCCGCGCGCGGGCCCAAACAGCTATGGGTGGTGCCCCATGCCTACCATACCGCCGCGCTGGGGTTTTACCCGGAAGAATTTAAGCGACGCGTGCTCGAGTTTTTCGGGACTTACAGGAGCGGTTCCTTCGCGCGCCCAAGCAAACAAGAAAACAGATAAGGCAGACACGAGGAACCCGAGCGGAGCGGCTCGTTTGCGCACCGTCTCGCGCAGGCGGGAGCGCCAGCATCGAGATGGTCTCGACTCCTAACTATCCCTCCCTACGCCGCGGGAAGCAGGAAGAAAGACGGGCAACAGGAACCTTCTGAAGGAGCCCGTTTCTAACCTTTTGCGTAGGCAAAGAAGCGGCAGATGCCTGTCGACTCTTTAGGGTTTGGCTGGCTTGTTGGGCGCTGCGGTCTTTGCTTTTGGAGCCGGCTTCCTGGCCGCAGGTGCCTTCGCTTTTGCTCGACCACCGCCGCCTCTGCTGAGCAGTGTCAAAGCGTCCTGGGCGTTGAAGGGGAAGCGGCGGACCGACTGCTCGCCGGTCGTGCCGAGGGTCACGTCTACCCGGCGATTGTTGGCCATGCGGACGGTCTCCATATTCTTGATGAGCTTCTGCTTTTCCGCCACAGACAGGTCGGGGTTCTCATCGAGCAGCTTCTTGACTTCGTCCGAGGTCATATTTTTCTCAAAGCCGAAGGCTTTGACCTCGAGATGGTCTGCAGGCACGCCTTTCTCGACAAGGTAACTCCTGGCGCGTTCGACGCGGCGTTCGGAGAGTTTCATGTTGTACTCTTTTGCCCCGCGAGAGTCGGCGTGACCTTCGAGAATCAGATGGGCCGCCGGGCGGAATTTCAAATACTCGAGGTAATCGCTCGCGAGAGCGTCGAGGGTGGCGGCCTGGCTGGCCAGCAATCCGCCGGTGGGCTTGGCCTCGGTGGGCTGCGCCGTCGGGAAGTAGATACTGTGCAAGGCCAGCTTGGTCTCGAGTTCATGCACTTGCGGGGGTTCCTTGACCTCGACGTTGCCGGAAGCATCGGCGGTGCCGCCGCGGCCGTCATTGGCCGTGCACTTGACGGTGTAAGTGCCGGGTTGCAGGCCGGTCGCATCAAATTGCACGTTCGAGCCGCTGCCAGTGATTTGCCCGCCGGAGGCCGTGTAGCTATAAGTCAGCGGATCGTTGTCCGGGTCGCTGCCATTGCAGGTGATTCCAGTGTGTTCACCAGGGAGAATCGGGCTGCGCTCGACCGAGAGGCTGGCCGATGGCGGATGGTTGGGCTTCTCTTCCACCTTGATGTCGGCGCTGCAGGAAGCCGTGCCGCCCCTTCCGTCATCCACTCTTACGTTCACGGTGTAGGAGCCAACGCTCACGCCCGTAGAGTTCCAGCGCGCATCCGCGCCGTTACCTTCGACTCTGCCGCCGGTAGCCGAGTAACTGTAAGTTAGGGGATCGTTGTCAGGATCGCTGGCGTTGACCTGCACGGCAACGGAATCGCCCGAGCCCGCGTAAAGGGAAGTTGGATTCACGGAGCAGGCGGCCACGGGCGGATGATTCGGCGGAGGCGGCGGATTGGGAATTCCGAAACGAAATACCACGCCGGTGCCCGCCCGGAAATTGTCTTGGCGCGCGTTGCCCCCGACGGCGGGACCCGAGAAATTGGTCATGAAGTAATCCAACTGGGCAACTCGCCAAGCTAGATATTTCGTCAGCACCATGTCCACGCCGCCGCCGGCGGCAATGGCGAAGGAACTCTGACGGCCCGCCCCGGTCATCTCAGTGCCGCTGTGTGCGCCGCCCAGCAGGAAGTGGGCGAACGGTACGAAGTAGTCAAATTTGCGCAAGTTGAGGCGCGGGCCAAAAAGGTAGCTGACCATGGTTCCGTTCACCGAAGCGTTGCTTCCCGTGAGAGGAAAGAGGTTGCGGTTGAAGTTGTATCCGCCCAGTTCGGCGGTCAAACCGAGCCATCGCGAGGCGTTGTAAGCGAAAGAGGCGCCGCCGCCGTGATTGCCGAAATTGGCGAAAGGACTGCCGGGCGCCGCGTTCACGTAAAAATACATGCCGCTGATCTCATAGCGAGGCACGAGCTGGCCCGGCGCTCGCGTGTCCTTCGCAGTCGCCGCTTGGGGTTTGGGAAAAGCCTTCGGATGGGGGATGGCGGGAAGGGCGAAGACCTCTTTGGAGAAGGATGGCTGACCGGTCGCGACCGCGTCGTTTGTTCCGGAGGAAGGTTTCGCTGCGGCAGCTTCGCCGCGGGTAGCGGTGTCATCGGGGAAGCCGGCAGCTTTCTGTTGCGCGCAGAGAGGCGACGCCAGTAGAACACTCAAGGCTGATCGAAGGCACCAGTTGCGCATCTGTTCCTCCTAAGACCATTCTGGGATCCCGATTGATTCGCATATCCGCCGTGAACCGGTGCTGCACGAGGCGGAAGTTCGGATGTATCGCAGCTCATCCCGCCCGGTCAACTCGCGCCCCATCGCACACGAATCCCCCTCGTTGTCGGGGAAAAACAGGAATTAACAGGACGCACCGGGCAACAGGGTATTCCACAAGAACCATTTTGTGCAAACGATTTTGTATGAGCCCTATGAGCGGAAAGCCGGCCACCCAGGAACTCCCCATGAGCTGGCCCGAGGAGAGTGTCTGGCCTCAGAGCGGTTTGCTTGGCGGGGCGGTTCGCCGTTTCGCTTTGATCAGGACATCCGCGGAATCCGGGCGGCCATTCCAAAAGTCCAGGCGAATGCGACCATCGGGCAGTTGCGAGACAGTGGCAGGGATCGCGCTGGCCGTCAGATACCATCCGGCGGGGAGCACGACCGCGTTGCGAGAGCGGCCCAGGCTGCGATCGAAGACCAATTCATCCCCGTCGAGCCGGTAGCTGGCCGGCGCGGTGTAGGTCTCGGAAATCCGCAGGCGCAGGGACTGGCCCTTCTTCACCGGTGGAAAGGGAATCAGGACGATTTGCGTTTCCGGCTTGACCGGCTCACCCGCGTCGATTTTCGCGGCCGAAAGTTGCGCGCCGGTCATCAGCCGCGTGGGCAATTTTTCCCCGGTATCGAGGACGTAGGCCGAAGGATCGGAAACCGTGCTGCCTTCGCGAACCACGTTCAGGTATTGATCCACGCCCGGGCGCGACTCGGTGTAGTCATGATAGAGGCTAAAGGCGTGCGTTTCGGGCTGATCGAGGAAGTACACGATGTCACGATTTTGATGGGCGCGTTCGGCGAGGCGCTGCCGCTCGGTCTCTCCGGGGAACGGCGCTTCCCAGCTGCGCGATTCGGTCAGGGGACGCGGCGCCGCTGCGGGGCCGGTCTCGGCCCCGGGCTTTGCGCGGATCATCAAAGGCGCTTCCCCGGCGCCAGGATTCATGAAGCTGATGGCGATGCGGCCATCAGGTTCGGGCAAAACCTGCGATGGAACGTTCAAGCTCACGAGTTCGTATCCCGCAGGCAGGATGACGCGGTTGCGCTTGATGCCGAGGCCGCGATTGAAAACGATGCCGCCGCCTTCACGGTAATAGCTCTGCGGGTCCTTGTAGGTTTTCACGATCAGCAGGCGGCCGCGTCCCTCGGGCGGGACGGCGCGGGCAAGATGAATTTTGATGAAGCTTTCCGAGACATCGGCCTCCGGCATGAGCGGATCCTTGCGGGCTTCTGAACCGGAGACCACTTCGAAGGGGAGCGCTTCGCCGGTCATGGCGTCGTAAACCGCTTCGTCGCTCGCGAGGCTGCCCTTGCGGATCGCATTGAAAAAAACCTTTGCGCCGGAGGTGGCGGCGGAAACCTCGTAGGAGATCTTGAAACTTGCCGTATCCGGAGCGAGCAATTCGTAGCGCGTGTACTCGTCGGCTTCCGCTTGGCGCGCAACGGCTGCGCCCTGCCCTTCCCAGCACGGAGCCCCGGCACAGAAAGCCGTAAGGAGAACCGTGATCGCAAACGTAGCGTGCTTAGACATGTGATTCTCCTGCTTGAGTCCTGCTCTTTGGCCGGGCCCGGGAAGCATGATCCACGATTCGAACGCGACAGTAAATCCGCCCTGCCCGCGCACCGACGATCGATTGGGGGCGTCCTGCGTTACACTACTTCCGCGGGCGGCGATGCACAAGATCACCACACTCGATGACCATTGGATGGCCAGGCCGCGCTCGATCGGCACGGCCTTGCTGGAATCGGACGGCCATCACGCGATCGTGGATCCGGGCCCGGGATCCACGCTAAACACGCTGCGCCACGAGCTGCGCGCGCACGGCGTTTCGGTGAGCGACCTGGACGCGATTTTGCTGACCCACATTCACCTGGACCACGCCGGCGCTAGCGGCGCGCTCGTAAGGGAAAATCCGCGAGTGATTGTGTACGTCCACAAACTCGGCGCGCCGCACATGGTGGATCCGTCGAAGCTGCTGGCAAGCGCGGCGCGGCTTTGGCCGGACAATCTCGGCGAGTTGTTCGGAGAAGCGGTGCCCGTGCCCGAATCGAATCTGCAAATCCTCGAAGGTCGAGAGACCATTACGCTCGGCTCGCGCAAAATCGAGGTGGCCTACACGCCAGGCCACGCCGCGCACCACGTCAGCTATTTCGAGGACGTCGAGGGCGTCGCCTTCGTGGGTGACACGACAGGGATAGGCATCGAAGGGCAATCTTACGTGATGCCGGCCACGCCTCCGCCGGACATCGACTTGCCGCTCTGGGATTCCTCCTTCGCAAGGATTCTGGAGCGCAAACCAAACCGTCTGTTTTTGACGCATTTTGGATTTTCCGAAAACCCCGCCGCACACATCGCGCAATTCCGCGAGCGGCTGCACGGCTGGATGGAAACGACCGAGAAAATCCTGCAGACCGCCAAAAACGATGAGCAGGCAATGGATTGCTTCCTGGCCACGATGCGCGCGGAAATCGGCGAACACCTGCCGGCGGAGGAAGTGGAACAGTATGTGGCGACCGCGGGTCTGAACCTGTCGTTTCTCGGGCTGGCGCGTCATGCGCGCAAGCGCGCGCAGGCGGCTTCCTCCAGTTCTAAGGCCACTTCCTAGCGCCACCTTGAAGTGCGCATTCGCAATGGCCGCATTTCTCTTTGCAAGAAAATCTAAGCGGATGATCCGGAAGAGGAGACCTCGGTGGCGCCGGAAGGTTCTGTCGCCGGCGTTTCCGCGGCTTGCAAGCGCGCCGCGAGAATCTCGGCCAAGAGGTCGACGAGCTTTTTTGCGCCGCCGCCGTCGGGATCTTTGTCGGGATTGTACTGGGCGATGTCAAGCCCCACCAGGTTTTTGTGCTTCGTGAATTCAAGGAGCGCCAGCTGCACCTCTTCGAAACGCAATCCGCCCCGGCCGGGAACATTGACCGGCGGAAAATCTTCCTGCGCGATGACGTCCACGTCCACATGAAGCACAAAGTCGTGCGCCTCGGCGTGCATGTGGGCTAAGGCTTCCTGCGCGGCGCGCGTGCCGCCTTGGAATTGAATGTCTCCCGCATAGCTGTGGCGCATGGGAGATTTGGCCAAATATTCCTGTTCCAGAGGATCAAGTCTTTCGAGTCCGAAAAGGGTCACGTCCGGTTCGCGCACGAGCGGCTGCTCTCCCCAAAAGCGAACCAGTTCAGGCGCGCCTTTCCCGAGAATGTGCGCGACCACCATGCCGTCAATGCGTCCGGAGGGCGTCGAAGCGGGAGTGTTCAGGTCGGCATCGCGGTCGACCCACAGAAGATTCAGGTGGTGGTAGTAGCGGCGAGCGGCGGCCAGCAGGCCGATGGCCTGCGCGCAATCGCCGCCGAGGACCAGCACCAAGGCGCCGCTTTTCACCGCCAATTCCGCGCGCAGCTTCAGGTCGTTGAGGCCGGCGACGATTTGGGAGAGATTGCGGGCCCGGCGATGCTCTTCGTCGTCGGCAAAAAGGCGCGGCGCACAATCGCCGTGATCGATGACCTCGTAACCCGCGGTCTGGAGCCGATCAACAATCCCGGCGGCACGCAAAGCCGCGGGGGCTTTCTCGCTGCCGAGCGAAAAGGCTGCGGCGCTCGAAGGCGCGCCGATCAAGGCAATCTTCTTCGGTTGACGGACGATCTTAACCGACAAGTTAGGCTCCCTGTCCTGAGCTATCCAGCCGCCGCGCCGGTACTGCCAAGACCGGAACGGAAGCATGCGGTTCTTCCGGTCCTGCGCGGCGTTTCCCCCGGGAACGGTCGACAACCAAACTCTCAGCGGCGCGGCGCCGGCGCGATGGTCGCCAATTCCGGAGGCAAGATGAACCGCACGTCTTCGCGTATGAGATCCAAGTCGCGCTGATCGGTAAAGCCGAGCTCCGCCAAACGCTGACTGACCTGCTCGACAAGGACTTCCGGCGCGGAAGCGCCCGCCGTCAGGCCCACGCGTGAAACGCCTTGGAGCCAACCTACATCGATGTCACACGCCGAGTCGATCAGTTTTGCCTGGACGCCGCGGCGTTGCGCCACTTCCACGAGGCGGTTGGAGTTCGAGCTGTTCGGAGAACCGACGACCAGGATGAGATCCACGTCCTTGGCCACCTGTTCGACAGCCTCCTGGCGGTTTTGCGTGGCATAACAGATGTCATCGCTGGCCGGCCCCTGGATGGCGGGAAATCTATGGCGAAGACGCGCTACGATTTCCTGAGTGTCGTAAAGGCTCAAGGTCGTCTGCGTGAGGAAGGAGAGCTTCTGCGGGTCCTCGACTTCCAGCGCGTCCACGGCCGCGACCGAGTCCACCACGAGAGTGCTGTCGGGAGCTTCACCGGAGGTCCCGATGATTTCCTGATGGTCTTTGTGGCCGATCAGGATGATGGTGCGCTTCTCGCGCGCAAATTTCAGCGCTTCCAAGTGAACCTTGGTTACTAGCGGGCAGGTGGCATCGATGACTTTCAGCGCCCGCGCTTTGGCTTCGTCGCGCACGGTCGGGGGCACGCCGTGGGCGCTGAAAACCAGCACCGCGCCGTGCGGGACTTCCTCGATCGCTTCGACAAAAATGGCGCCGCGGCGGCGTAACTGCTCGACGACGTACGTGTTATGAACAATTTCGTGGTGGACGTAGACCGGAGAGCCGTAGGCTTCTAGCGCCAATTCCACAATGTCCACGGCGCGCACGACACCGGCGCAAAAGCCGCGCGGCCTCACCCGGAGCAGGATTTTCCCATTTTTTGTGGTCTGCATGGTCACCGTAGTTTATCGCACCGCTAAGGACTCTATCATACCTCAGCAGTTCGCCCGAGCGCACCCGACTCGCGGTACGTCGATGGGCCCGAACCGCAAGGACTAACGATTACCACTATTTCGCTGAGCATTCCGGCAGCGCGGCGAATACTTGTCGAAAAAGCGCGAAAGCCTTCCTGGTTGCGGGTAAACTTTACAGGTTCCGCGCAATTTACTCCGCCTTTCCCCCGCACGCATTTCTGCGGTTTCGTGCGCAAGGTGCGAATTCTAGGGCACTTAGGAGGCCCGCTCTTTTGGCCTCTCAGAAGCACAACCTAAACCAAGCCGAGCACCTCAAATCTCCACGTCCCCAATCATTCGGAGGTTAAAAGCCCGTCGATACAGGGCCTGGGATTTCCCTGCGAATCGGACCTCCGGCAAGACTGAAGAAAGGGTAGAGGTACGGGCTCATGAACCCGACGATCTTGCTTGTGGACCTGGCCTCGGCGGAACGAGAAAATTGGAAAGCGTTCCTGGAAGACCAAAAGTACGACGTTTTGACGGCCGATAACGCGGAATCAGCGCGGCGACTTTGCCTCGAGCTGCAACCTGACCTGGTCTTGCTGCACGATCATCTTCCGCAGGTCCGCGGTTTCGAGCTCTGCCGACGTCTGAAAGAGGATCCAGTGAATCACCTAACCCCGGTTGTTCTGGTTTCCGCGGCACCGACTCCGAGAGAACTCGAGCAAGGACGTGAAGCGGGTGCGGCCGACTTCTGGGGCACGCCTTCATCGTTGGGCGACTGGCTCGGCCGCATCGAATCACTCATGAAACTCAAGAATCTTATCGACGAAAAGGCTAAGGGCGTGATTCTTTCTCTTGCGCGGAGCATCGAAGCGAAACATTCCTTAACGGACGGGCATTCCGACCGCCTTGCGGACTGCGCCGTGCAGCTGGGAAAGAGCCTGAGTATGACCGAGGAAGATTTGGAGCAATTGCGGCTGGGCTGCCTGCTCCATGACATTGGGAAGATGGCTGTTCCGCACCGCATTCTACGCAAGCCGGGACGCCTGAATCCGCAGGAAATGCAAATCATGCGGCAACACCCCGTCATGGGAGAGCAAATCTGCGCACCGCTTAAATTGTTCCGGCCCATCCTTCCGATCATCCGGCACCATCACGAGCGGATGGACGGCACAGGATATCCGGACGGCCTCTTGGCCGAGGAAATCCCGCTGAAGGCGCGCATTGTGCAGGTTGCCGACGTTTACGATGCGCTGATCAACGACCGCCCCTACCGGGAAGCCTTCACCCCGGAGGAAGCGCTCGAAATCCTCCGCCAGGAAGCAGCGCACGGGCGGATGGATGTTTCGCTCGTCTGGAAGTTTGCGCGAATCTCGAGATCGGGCGATTCCTTCCCCATACGAGGCCGCTCCATGCTGGCTTCTTACTACGCGTAACGAAGCATCTCGGAAAGGTTCCGCACATCCCAAGCGGAAAACGAAGATTCAACCAAATTGGCGCTCGCTACTGTTCGCGAGAATTTCGTGCTCATGTTCACGGAAAGGTGGTTGCGCCCGTCGTCCTCGAAGGCCGGCGCGTGCGGCTGGAGCCGCTCGAGGAATGTCAGCTTCGCGGATTGCTGAAGGGTTGCGCGATGCCGCCGGGCGCTACGGTTAGCCGCGGGACAAGCAGGCTTGCACCTTTCCTTCTTAGGCAACTGGCTTTTTAGGCTGCCGGTCGAAGGCAACCTCTCAAGGTAGAATCGGCGCGAACCCCAGATCGCTCCTTTTCCGGTGATGGCAAGCTCCTGCAATCCGAGAGATCGCCGCCGCAGCGAACGCGTCGTGCTGCGCATGCGCATTACGGTCATCGCGGAAGACCATGCGCGCGAACGCCGGCAGTTTGACGCCATGACGCAGGTCGTCAACGCTCACGGCGGGCTCATGAGAATCGAGACGGAGCTGCACGTGGGGCAGCCGATGTTGCTCAAGAACCCTCAAAACAACGCCGACGAGGCCTGCCGAGTAGTGCGCGTGGAGGACACGGCGGATGGCGATTTCGCCGTGGCTTTCGAGTTCGCCAACCCGCATCCCAAGTTTTGGCCGATCGTTTTCCCGCCCAAAGATTGGATTCGACTGCCGGACTGAGCCAGCGCGTAAAACCCGGCTTAATGCGCAACTCCTTTCCATCGGCGGTGTTTGATAGAGTGACAGTGATAATGGTGTCTGTTCGGAGGACGCTCTCATGACGCATTGGACGATGGGCCTCAGGAAATCCTCCCTGATCGCGGTTTCGGCCCTGCTCAGCGGGCTCTTGCTCGCAGGCTGCGACGAATACGTTCAAATCACCCGCGATCCAGACGTCCCCATTCATAAACTGGCCACCTGGGCGTGGCGCCCGGTTGCGGAGCAATCCAAAGCTCATGACTCGCGCGCCGTCGTCTCACGCGACGTGATTTCTCGCGACGAAACCGTGGTGCGCGACAGCAATGCCGATAACGAAATGGTCCGCCAGCGCGTGAAGACCGCCATCGAGCAAACGCTGGCCTCCAAGGGGCTCACTCAGATCAGCGATCCCAAGGCCGCCGAGTTTGTAGTGGACTATCATTTCGCGGTGGAACGCCGTGACGCCGCCGTCCCCGCCGTTTATGGAGGCTATCCGGGTGTGGTTTGCGGACCCTTCGGCTGCTGGCAATCGTGGGGCTGGGGGCCGACGGCGGCTGGCTACGAACACATTCGCTTCCGGCAAGGAACCATTGTCTTTGATCTCGTCCAACAGTCGACAAAGCACCTGGTCTACCGCGCCGTCGGCGAGAAGCCCGTGCACTCCAACACCTTCACGCTGACGCAGGGCGATATCAATGGTCTGGTTCATCAGCTCCTGAAAGATCTGAGGACCCACAAATAGGTTTGCGCGGGCTTGTTGACGCGAGCCCCCCGTTGACGTTCCGATCGCTTCTCGGTTTCCTCTTACGCCATGCCCTTCGCACGGAATTCGCTCGCAGGAAGTGGCGATGCGGGAAAATTCCGTGCCGACAATCGTCTGCGGCGGGATGCCGGCGCGATCGCTAGCGCTGATGGCGGGCTGGCTCGGGAAGACGCGGGGATAACTGCTCTCGATTCGACCGGCACAGCGATGTCACAGCAAGCCAAACACGGCGACGCTGGTCCTGGTGCCGACATAGACCCTGCCGTTTGCGACCATCGGCGTAATGAAATGCCCGCCGACCGCTGAGAAATGATCTCGGTTGGAAGCCGCCTGGTTCGAATCGTAAAGTTCCTTGGTAAGGTCGCGGGCGTCGTAGGCGAATAAGATTCCCGCTTCCCAGTCCAGGGCCCAAACGATTCCCTGCGAGGCGCCATTTGCCGAAATGCTGGCAACGGCTCCATTACTACCGAATAGATGGGCGCTCTGCGAGGATGGCGAGGTCCCGAGCAATGCTTGTGAAACGGGGAAAGCCTTCAATGCATTGTTTGTCGGGCAGAGGTAAACGGTGTTCTGGAAGAACACCGGTGAGGAATGATTCTCGCCGGTGGCCAGCTGGATTGCCGGCTGGTAAATGTTGTTTTTCGTGGAGTTGAACTGGCCCAGGTTGTCCCGGTTCAAAACGTAAAGGTTGCCATCCTTTCCGGCGCCCACGGCCAGATGCCGCACCGTGCCGCTGGCGTCGGTCAGATCTGGCAGCAGCAACGGGCCTGCAGAACCGAAATCCTGGTCCGCGGCATCCTCGGAACTGGTGTTGTTCGGCGTGAAGTAGTCGCCGACGGTCAGGCCAGCGGAAGTGGAAAGGCGCACGAACGAATTCCCATAACTGCTGTTCGCCCCGGGGGTGTCAGCAAACCCGTTTCCGGTGATAACATATACGTTCCCGGCTGCGTCTGCGGCGGGTCCGCCTCCGCCCATCCACATGCCACCCCCGGAATTGTTGGGCACGAGATCGATCGCGCTGCTTTGTTTGAGCGTACCGGCATCATAAGCAATCACCCAGGCCGAGTATGCGCCGCAATCGCCAAACAGGCCTGCCCATGCGGTATAGATGGTGTTTCCGGCTTCGAGCAGCGCGGCGCGCTCATGGTGAAACTGGGGAAGGAAACTGACTACGCCGCCGCTGCTGTTGCCTCCCGTGCCGGGATAGGTCGCCGTTATCGTCGTCGGGCCGCCGAATAGTTCCCCGCCGTTTGTCAGGTCGAGTGCATGCAGGCGATGGAAGATGTTTCCCGCGGAATTCTGGGACATGGCCTCGACATAGATGGCGTTGCGGGCGCGGTCGATAACCGGCGTAGCGGTGATTCCGTTTGGACGGATATTCCCGCACGGCAGGCTCGTGGCGGGAGATTCTCCATTCGGGAGGACGCTGGTTTTCCAGAGGATCGTGGCGGAACTACCGCTAATGCTTTGCGCGTCCACTGCGTAGACGGTGTCATTTTCCGTGGCTACGTACAAAACGTCCTTGTTTCCCTGTCCCGGAATCGCCAGCTGGCTGAGAAAGAGCGTCTGGCCGTCGATCTGGCCGTCGACCGCAAACTCGCCCACTTTTCCAAACATTGCCGAATTCACATTGCTCGTATCGAGCGCGGTCTCTTTCAGGTTCTCGCCGGTGCGCTGGTTGTCGTAGTGATAGGTCGCGACGTCGGTACTGGACGGCGGCCCAGAAGGCGTCCCGTTAAGAATCGGGCCCGAGGAACTCGAGGAACAACCGGTGAGGAGAATTGCCACAAATGGAAACCATGGAACTACGCGAAATCGCGACATGGTGCCTCACGCTTTGCGTCGATTTTAGCGGCTGGGGATAAACACGCGGCAGCAAACACGAATAGATTGTTGCGTTACAGCCATGGTTGCTGGAAGCTGGTTTTACGATTGTTGTGCGAGGTAGGTAGGGGACACAATCGGGGGAACACCCGAGTACTCCTGCCTACCGCATTGGATGGCAGCCGTAGAGCCCCTGCCTTCAGCCAGCGGGATATAAAGATCATAGAAGACTATTTACAAACAAAAAGCGAAGGTACATACTTTCCCAATGATGCTGGGATACAAGTCGAATAAGAATGTCGTTTACAGCAGCAAATATCACATCGTTTGGTGCCCCAAGTACCGCCGCAAAGTTCTCGCTGGCGGCGTGGAGAAACGATTGCTCGGGTTGATACATAAGGCTGCTGCTAGGTATCGGGCCGAGGTCATCGCCTTGGAGATTCTGCCCGACCAGGTCCATCTGTTGGTCGAGGTGGACCCGCAATTTGGCATACACCGTTTGGTCAAGTACATCAAAGGTGTCACGTCACACGAACTTAGAAAAGAGTTCGCCTCTTTGCGAAGTAGGTTGCCTAGCCTCTGGACCAATAGTTACTTCTGTTCGACTGTCGGTGGTCCGCCGCTAGAAGTCATCAAACAATATGTGGAGAGCCAGAAGAATGTCTGACCCGCAGACGATTTTTGAATGCCTGCCGCAGCTGTCCGAGCTGTCCGAGGCTGCTCCTTGCTTCGACGGAATTTCCCTTCTATCCTCGTTGTCCCGATGCTGCTCAAAAATCAAATTGCCTTGATCACCGGCTCGGGCCGCGGAATAGGCCGGGCCATCGCGCAGTTGTTCGCCAAGCAGGGCGCGGCGGTGTTTCTCGCGGCGCGCACAGAAAAAGAACTTGCCGCGGTTGCCAAAGAAATATCGGGGAGTGGCGGCACGGCCGAGTATGCCGACGCGGATTTGGCGCAAGAGGCTGCGTGTGTGCATGTGGTGGCCGCCGCACGCGAAAAGTTCGGCCGGATCGACATCCTGGTGAACAATGCGGGACAGTACGGCCCGCTGGTCCCAATCGAAGAATATCCTCTGGCAGAATTCGACAAAGTCATTGCCGTGCACTTGCGCGCGGCATTCTTGCTGTCGAAGCTGGTGCTGGAGGAAATGTACACACGCGGCTCCGGGGTGATCCTGAATATTTCCAGCATCTCCGCGAAAGCGGCCTACTCTTGGGGCTCCGGGTACGCCGCGGCCAAAGCGGGAATGCTCGGTTTGACGCGGGTTACGGCGGCGGAGGCGGCTCGCAAAGGTGTGCGGGTGAATGCGATTTGCCCTGGACCCGTCTCGGAAACGCGGATGTCGAAAGAGTTGGGTGCGGATTTGGCGAAGCGGCTTGGCATCAGCCCCGAAGAGCAACTGGCAGGCTTTCTGAACGGCTTGCTGCAAGGCCGCGCGCAAACGGCGGACGAAATTGCCCGCGCCGCGCTTTTCCTTTGTTCAGACCAGGCGAGCGCCATCGTCGGGCAATCCATCAACGTCGACGGCGGCGTGGCCTTCTACTGAGCCGATCGAGTTCGCGGCATGGGCAATTGGCTAGTGCAGTTCGTTCTTGTAGACGGCTCCGCCTTTCATCACAAACTTCACTTTCTGCAATTCCGTGATGTCCTTCAGCGGGTCGCCGGAGACGGCGACGAGGTCCGCCCATTTTCCCGCCTCGATGGTTCCCGTTTTGTCGCTCCAGCCGAGCAACTCCGCGGCGGTAGACGTGCCGGTATGAATCGCTTCGATCGGCGTCATCCCGTATTGCACGTAATATTCAAACTCTTTTGCTTGATTCACTTTTTTCCAGTCAAAGCCGCCGGCATCGGTCCCCAGCGCTATTTTCACGCCTTTCTTCAGGGCCTTGCCAAAGTTCTCGCGCTGCAGATCCGCCATCTTCTGCCAGTTCCCGCCGCGGCCCGGTGCCACGTACAAGCCCACCGTCAGCGTCGGCACCCAATAAACGCCCTTGCGCACCATCTCGTCCATCAGCGCGTCCGTCAGGCCGTCGGCATGCTCAATCGTGTCCACGCCCGCGCGCAACGCCGCGGCGATTCCGTCGCTGCCAATGGCGTGGGCCGCCACTTTCTTGCCCAGGCGGTGCGCCTCATCCACAATCGCCTTGGCCTCTTCGTCGGTGAAGTTCACCATGCTGTGTAAAACGCCATCTCCCGCAAAGTGGTAACGCCGGTCGGAGTAATACTTGATCCAATCCGCGCCGTACATCACCTGCTCGCGGACCGCCTTGCGCGCGCCGTCCACGCCGTCGACATATTGCACGCCCGCGGGCAACTTCAGTTCCCACGAATAGCCGAGCAGCGGATACATCCCCGTCGGCGTCATCGCCCGCGTGGCCACCTGCATGCGCGGGCCCGGCACTTCTTCTTTGGCGATGGCCGTCTTCACATCTACGTCGGCGTACATCGCACCTTCGGTTTCCAGGTCGCGCATCGCCGTGAATCCGTGCGACAACGCAATTTGCGCATTGCGCGCCGCGAGAATCGCGCGGTAGGGGATGGACTCCTTCAATAATTGGTCGTCGTATTCCGCCGCGGTCACGTCGCCCTGCAGAAGAACGTGCGTGTGCACGTCGATGAAACCGGGGAGCACGGTTGTTTTGGAAAGGTCGATCACTTCCGCGCCCGCGGGAGCGCCCCCGCCCGGCGTCGCCGACGCGATTTTGTCGCCCTCGATCAAGATGAGCGCGTTCTCGATGGGCTTGTCGCTTTTTCCATCGATCAACCTGCCGGCGCGGATGGCGGTGCGGTGCGGCGCTTGTCCCCCGGCAAAGACGGGAACCAGCGGGCTTGCCAAAACAAAAGCAAGAAAACGGCGCATGGAGAGGTCCTCCTTCCGGACCGCAAGCCTATCAGAGACTCCTCCTTTCGTCGCCTCTCAAAGCGCCACGGTTCGCGGTGCCATCCGGCAGCTTCCCGCAAACGCGGGAATAATTCGACAATAAAGCACGGTTCGGCTAGCATTAGCGGCGTAGGATCCGGGAGCGGCGGAACTTCCCCGGTGAAATGAGCCGCTCCGAACACCATGGGAAATTCAGAATGCATTTCCAGGGAGAAGACGTGAGCCAATCCTCTCTTGCGAGAACCCCTGATAATCTTGTTAAGGAAGAATCGCGCCGCAGCACGCGCCTCGACCGCTGCGTCCCGCTGATCGTCTTCGGCGAAGGTCGCGTGGGCGAGCCGTTTGTCGAGAGAACCGTTTCCACCAGCGTGAATCTGCACGGCTGCCGCTATCCTTCCCGCCACGACTATGTCGTCGGAACCTGGGTCACGCTGCAAGTCGTGGGCTTGAACGTAGAGCCCAAGCCTCCGGCGGTTCGGGCTAAGGTATGCTCGATTCATGCGTCGCCAAACAGCCGCGAACTGCAGCAAATCGGCGTCGAACTCGAGCATCCTGCGAACGTCTGGGGCATCGTTGCACCGCCGCCGGACTGGTTAAGTTCTGGGGAAACCCCGGCGACATACACGGCAGCAGCCGCCGTGCCGGCAACCCAGAAAATCGACAAAGAGACCGGCGAAGCGGAAGAGCCACCCTCCATGCCCGGGCCCAAGTTGGCCGAGGTCGCCACCTTTCCTTCGCCTTCGCCGGTTGCGCCGAAGCCGCAGGCTCCCGTGCTCGCCGAAGCTGCCAAACCACAGCGCATGGTGGTCACACCGGATGGCCTCGTCAGCGCGCTTCAGGGCAGGCTGCAACAGGCGGTCGAGAAAGCCGTGCGAACCGCGGTGGCAAACCAATTGGACGAGGCCGTGCGCAATGCCGTCGCGGCGATCGACGAAGTCCGCCAGTCCAGCATTCGTGAAGTTCAGCAGCTCGCTCCCGCGCGCACGGAGCCAACCGCCGGCGAGTTTGCCGCCAAAGACGAAATCGCCGCGGCGATCTCCGCTCGCTGGCAGGAAGAAATGGAGAAACACCGCGTCCACGCCGAAGAGTTGACGCAACGCCTTGCCAGCCAGGCCGCCGAACTCAAGCGCGAGCTCGATCGCTGTGAGGAGTTCCTCGAAGCGATGAACAGCGAACTCGAGCCCCGGGCTGAGGCGCGCCTCAATGAAGCGGTGGCGCGTGCAGCTTCGGAGTTTGACGGCGCCGCCGCCCGAGCCATCGAGCGGCGTTACGAGCGGTTTCTGGAAAACACGCAATCCGCCCTTCAGGAGGCGCTGCTCAAACTCGATGCGCGCTCGGCGGAAGCGCAAGCTCTCGTGCAGGGCTCGCTGAACTCCACGCTTGCTGCCCTCCAGCGGCAGGCGGACTCGCAGATGAACGTGATTCTGTCGGAAACCAAAGACCGCGCCGCCTCCGCCCTTTCCTCACTCGACGCAGAGAACCGCGCGGCTTGCGAGGTCCGCCGCCAGGCTCTCGAAGCGGACGTCTCCCGGGCTGCCGAACGCTCGACCGACCAGTTTCGCAAAAGCATGAAGGCGTTTCTCTACTCCTGTCTTGTCGCGGCGGTTAGCGCGGTCGACGAACACTCCAAGGCGACCCTGGCTAACCTCACCAAGGACAACGGAAAATCCTTGCGCGAAGGTCATGAGCCGGGCAGCGCCTCCGCGATTCCCGAAGGTCCGGAGATTCTCCAGCCGCCGGATAATGATCCCGTTACGCATTAGCGAGAATTGGGCTCTTCGAAAGGGAAAGGGCCAGCCGCTTGCTCAGTGCGGCTGGCCCTTTTCTTTCCCTGATTGCACCTGCGTCACTCCTGAAGGAGGCAGGAGTGATGGTTCTGCGTGTGCTCTGGCTGAGACTGCAAACCCGGGTTCTCTCAGTTGGCGGGCTGCTCCGAACCAGGACGCCGGAACGGACGGCGCGCCAGGTCTTCGACGCTCGAGATCCCGTGCCGAACCGCAAGCACGGCAGGATGCTGGCTGTCCGCAACCCGGTCCACGGTCAGTGCCCAGCCCCGCTGCAGCATATACAAACTGACCATGGCTCCGGCAATGGCCAAAAACGCCATGACAAACAGCGCAAACGCCGCCAGCAGTTCCTGCACAAAATAAAGCTGCAGCGCAGCGATCGTGCCAAGCAGCCGCCACATCCACTTGCGGTCCTTGTCTTGGTCTTTCTTGGTCTTGCTGTGGCTCCCACCCGTGCTCATGGACTGTTCCTACCCCCGGCTTGCAAAAACGACTTGAATCGACACCCCTTTGATGCCCGGGCCTGCCCTATTGGGCATGTTCGCTTTACCTGTACGATTAGACACCTCGTAAAGACCGAAAATCGATGGTACGAAAGTTACATTTTGGGCTCTAAACGGTTCTGCTAGTACCGCTTCTACTAACCTTAATATACCGTATGCCGCTGATAACAAATCAGTTGGCTCACCATCACTTTCGCCATAGTTTTCGCCCGGTTTTCCCTGTACCTCCTGTGGAAAACCTGACCGATCGTACAGGGGGCCTGGCCGCCTTTGTGGTGATTCCGGCACGTCCTCCGTATCGGACCGTGGCAGGAGACGCTCGGATCGCGACGCCGGGCGCAAGCGTTCGGGTCAGAATGCTTTCTCATCATCGGGGCGGGAAGCGGCGGGTTTTGTGGCGCTAGCGACAGATTGCTATAGCAACCTGGTCATCGAGCCAGTCTCCTGCGATTCGCGAAGGTCGCTGCGGGCCTTCCCTCTGGTCGAACGCCGTCAATGCGCTTCGCGAGCTCGGCTTGGAAGCCAGCGTGATGGCTCGAGCGCCGGTTGTTCGAGCGGAATCTGACCCGAACGCCCGCACGGTCGCTCATTGCTCAGCAGGAATTCAGTGCGATCAGCGGCATTGCCACTGTATCTCGATGCATCGAGCAGCCCTGCAAAAGATCCCGCTCGAAGCGCCTGGCAAATCGGAAAAGTCCGCGAACGCGATTCGCCCGCCTTGGAATGGTTCGGTAACCGGTTCATGGGAACTTGGCTCCCTGCGCGTCCGGGAATGCACAGATTCGAAGGCCTTCTGGCACACCAGCTTCCCGGGCTTCGGTCGCCTTCATTGAGGAATTCGACAGCTGGTTCGCTTCGCGCTGGCCACGGTCTGCCACAGCGTGGCGCTTCCGAGTAAGGGTAGGGAGCGCGCCGCTGGCTTTGGCAACGCGCAGCCAATCCGCCTCATTTCAGGCGTTTCGTTCGCAAACGCCCGGTGCGACATGCGGCCGATGAGATGCGATGAGATGCGCCGCCACGCGAGCTCGCAACGTTCCCTCCTTCCCGTGGGTGGTTGCGAGGCGCTCCCGGAAAGAGGCTGGCCTAATTCGCTTTCAAGGGGTAACCGAGGTCGAAGGGCAACTTACCGTCGACGCGGAGAACTTTCACCGAACTATTGATGGAGTAGACGTCGACAATGCCCACTGCGCCGGGTATCGCTTCGACGGTACGCAGCAAATCCTCATCATTCTCCACAATCTTCACGGTAAGCCGGGCTTCGTTCAGCCTGCCGATGAGAGCCTTGACGTCGCCGGGCGCGGCGCCAAACAGTTTTTGCGCGGCCAGGCGCATCTCCGGAGATTCCGGATCCCTCATCACCAAAGTGAAATTCTTTCCGTCGGGCCACGTTTTCTGAACGCCCTTGCACAGTTTCGCCAGGTCTGCAAGCGAAACGTCGCTCAGCCGGCTTCCCGCAGAGACCACTACCGCCATGTTCTTGATTCCGGCAAACGTCCCCGCGGTCACGAGCAAAGCGGCCAGAATCGCACTCGCCCGCAACCGCTTTGCCCATCCCTGTAGATTCATTGCAACACGCTCGCGAGCGAGTATGTTCACTTCTGTCGTTTGTTGGCAAGTGTCGGTTTCAACGCATGTGTCCAAACTTACGATTCGCCGGCGTCGAGCGATCCTCCCTACCGTCCGCCCTTTATCCTTCCGTACCACCTGCCCCATCGGTCAGTACCAAGCTCATTCCGTGCTGCGCTACGTTCAGGGACTAGGGCTTAATCCTGAGTTCAATTTCCGAACAGGGAGTGATTGGCCATGGTTCGTTTCGCCGCGCGTTGGTTCCTACTGATTTTTCCCGGCGTCTTTGCCGCCAGCGCGTTCGCGCAGACGGCCGCGCCGCATGTGGAACCGGCATCCCACCGTGCCGCTCACGCCTCGCCCTTCGCTCCGCTCCCGCAACAGCTTTTTGGCGCCATTCCTCTTTCCACCAGGTCCGAGGAAGCGCGCAAAACCCTCGAGCTGGCCTGGGATAAGTACGAGAACGCCATGTATCAGCCTTCCGCCCAGCTGGCTCGCCAGGCCGCCAAGAAAGACCCGCACTCGGCGCTCAGCTACGCCTTGGTCTCTTTTGCTGCTCGGCGCGGCATGCCGGATGCTGCCGCGCTCGCCAAGGCCAAGGCCCTGCTCTCCCGCGCGACTCCCGACGAACGGCTCTTGGTTCGTTGGATGACCGACATCCAGGACGACAACCTGCTTCCCGCCATCGCCAGCATGAACGATCTGTTGAAGCGCTATCCCCGCGACAAGCACGTCCTGTACATAACCGGCGAGTGGCTTTTCCTCCAGCAGGACGATGATCGCGCGAAAACCTTGCTGGAAACCGCTTTGCAGGTCGATCCCGATTTCCCCGCTGCCCTCAACCGTCTCGGTTACCTGTATCTCGATTCCAGCCATCCCGATCCTGCCAAAGCGGTCGCTTCTTTGAAGCGCTATGCCGAAGTGGAACCGGCCTCGCCCAATCCGCAGGATTCGCTTGGCGAAGTCCTCCGGGAAGCGGCCGACGACCAGGACTCCCTTGAGCGCTATCGTGCCGCTTTGCAAATTGATCCCGCCTACATCAGTTCGCAGTATGGCTTGGGCAATACCCGCACGCTGATGGGCGATTTCGCGGGGGCGCGTCGCGAGTACGATCGCGCCATCCCCATGGCGCAGAATCTGCTGGACGAACTTTATGTCAAGTATCTGAAAACTCTGGTCTACTTTTGGGAGGGCCAGGCGGAGGAAGGCCGCAAAGCGCTTGCCGCCCTTGCCGAGGAAGCCGCGGGAAAGAAAGAGCCGAACTCGCAATTTCAGGTCGGGATGGCCCAGGCCATGCTCGCCGCCGATCCGCAATCCGAACTCGACGGGCTCAAGTCCCTTTCCTCGTTCTTGGATAAGCCCCTCGCGGGCATGAACGACTCCGACCGCGGGATCGCACGTGCCGCGGTCCTGCGCGAGCGCGTCCGAGTCGAGGCGCAGCGCGGAGCCTCGCGCGAGGCCGATCAGGCCATTGCCGAGCTAAGGGCGCTGGCCGCCGCTTCGCGCAATCAAGCGATCCGAGGCTACTTCGAATCCGCTTGCGGCTACGTGCTTTTCTCGCGGCGCGATTTTGCCAATGCCGCCGACGAGCTGGCCGCCGATCCGCATTCGCCGCTGGCCCTCCGGCAATTGGCGGTCGTTCAGGAAAAGCTCGGAAATGCTGCGGCGGCTGAAGCTGCCCGCACGGCCCTGAAATACCATCGCAGCTCGGAAGCCGAATGGTTTCTTGCGACACACACGAACGCCGGCGGCACAAACTAACTTTGCGTCCCTGCCACCAGTTAAAGCGGTGCTAGCCCGGTGCTAGCCCTGGTGAACGGGCCTGGCCTGCCGCTCGGCAGGCATGAAAGCGATGGCTGCGACTTCCCTTGGGCGGAAGCGCACCTCGCTCAACCGCTCTGTCGCATTTCTCGGTTATTTCTTCTTCAGCAGCCGCGTGATCCACACCAAAATCACCGCTCCAACAAAGGAAACGATAATCGATCCGATCAATCCGCCGGCGTGGAGCCCCAGCATGCCGAACACCCAGCCACCTACGACGCCCCCGAGGATCCCGAGAATGATGTCCGCGACAATTCCATAGCCGCCGCCCTTCATCACTTGGCCGGCAAGCCACCCGGCAACGAGCCCCACAACAATCCACGTAAGGAATCCCATTTTGGATCCTCCTGTTCGATCGTCTGGGAAGCCCCCAACGCGAGTCCCATTTAGAACGCCAACTTGCCCAATGTCAACTGGACGGAATACACTGGCTCAAGAAAAAGATTCATCGCCCGTCCCCGGAGAGAGAGGATGATTCCCAGGGTTGCTTTGTCTTTGCTCGCATTCGTTTTTCTGGCGGGCGCCTGCTCGAAGTTTCTAACCGACAAAAGCGCCGAGCCCGTTCCGGGGCAAGCCATCCCGCATCCGACCATCGTCTTCATAAGCGACTTCGGAGTCGCCAACGACGCGGTGGCCATCTGCAAAGCGGTGATTGTCGGCATCGCCCCCGATGCCCGCATCATGGACATCACGCATCAAGTCACTCCCTATTCGATCGAGGAAGGCGCGCGTTTTCTGCTGGGCGTGACGCCTTACTACCCTTCGGGCACGGTTTTTCTCGCGGTGGTTGACCCCGGGGTGGGCACGACGCGCAAAGCCGTCGTCGTCAAAACCAAGAAAGGCCAGTACTTCGTTCTTCCTGACAATGGCCTCATTACCCCGGTCGTCGACCGCGACGGCCTCGATTCGGCCCGCGAAATCACCAACACCGACTGGATGATCCAGTCCCCCATTTCCTCTACTTTTCATGGCCGCGACATCTTCTCTCCGGTCGCCGCGCATCTGGCCGCCAGTGGAGATTTTTCTCTGGTTGGCCCGGAGATTTCACAGCTCGTCCGCCTGAATCCAAAAACCGCCGTCATTGCCGACAATGGCATCTCCGGCGACCTGATCGGCGTCGATGATCCGTTTGGCTCGCTCATCACCGATATTCCCGGAGACGAATTCAAGAAACTGGCGTACCGTCTCGGCGACAAGGTCCCCTTGCTCATCGACAAGAAGCCTGTCACTTTACCTTACGTCAAGACCTTCATGGACGTCGCGGTCGGCGATCCTCTGCTTTACGTGGACTCTCGCGGGCGCGTCGGCATCGCCGTCAACCAAGGCAGCTATTCCAAGCAGTTCGAGGTCGCCCCGCCCGGCACCATCTTTATACCCCGCAAAGGCGTCGCCCTCAAAAGCAAGTGAAGATCGGCCCAAAGGTGGCATTCTCCGAACGCATCGGAAGTGGCGGTTGCATTTTTTCTGCGCGCGCCCAACAATGAAGTCGTATCGGGAGGGCCGCGGTTGTTCGCAGCGCATCTAGGAAATACCAAAGTCACGGATGACCGGTCGCCGATGGCGGTCAGAGGTTGCCATGCCTGAAGCCGTAATTGTTTCTTCCGTCCGCACTCCCGTAGGCCGCGCCTACAAAGGCGCGCTGCGAGCCACGCGTCCCGACGACCTTGCCGCGCTGGCCATCAAGGAAGCGCTTGCGCGCGTGCCCGGGCTTGAGCCGAAAGAAATCGACGACGTGATTCTCGGCTGCGCCATGCCCGAAGGCGAGCAAGGCATGAACGTGGCGCGCATCGCCTCGCTTCGCGCCGGTTTGCCGGTCGACACTTCGGCGATGACCATCAACCGCTTCTGCTCTTCCGGTTTGCAGGCGATTGCGCTTGCCGCGGAGCGCATTCGAGGCGGGTCCGCGCAAGTCATCCTGGCAGGCGGCACTGAATCCATGTCCCTGGTGCCGATGGGCGGCAACAAGATTTCCCCCAATCCCTGGCTCGTCGATCATTACCCCGACGCGTACATCAGCATGGGGCTGGGCACGGAAAACATTGCGCGCAAGTTCGGCATCGCGCGCGAGCAAGCCGATGAGTTTTCGCTCGCTTCGCACAAGAAAGCGCTCGCGGCCATTGCCGCGGGAAGTTTCAAGGACGAAACCTTTCCTGTGGACGTGAAAATCACTTCCCTGCCCAGCGGCAACGGCGCATCGTCCAAGCCGAAATCCGCTCCGCAACCGGTTACGCAAACGCTCACGTTTTCGGTGGATGAAGGCCCTCGCGCCGATACTTCCATCGAAGCTTTGGCCAAGCTGAAGCCCGCTTTTCAAGTGAAGGGCACGGTGACGGCGGGAAACAGTTCGCAGATGAGCGACGGGGCCGCCGCCGCCGTGGTGATGAGCGACGCGCGCGCCAAATCGCTGGGCGTGAAGCCGCTGGCGCGCTTTGTCGCTTATGCGACGGCCGGCGTTTTGCCGGAGGAGTTCGGAATTGGCCCCGTCGCGGCCATCCCCAAAGCGTTGAAACTCGCGGGACTCCCGCTCAACGACATCGCGGTCATCGAGCTCAACGAAGCGTTCGCGGCACAGTCGCTCGCGGTCATCCGGCAAGCCGGGCTCGATCCCGCGCGCGTCAATCCCAACGGCGGCGCGATCGCCCTCGGGCATCCGCTGGGCTGCACTGGCGCGAAGCTCACGGCGTCCATCATTCGTGAGTTGCAGCGGCGCAATGCGCGCTATGGCATGGTGACCATGTGCATTGGCGGCGGTATGGGCGCGGCGGGCATCCTCGAGCGGATGTAAAGGTGGGCTGGCTTGTTCAGACAAGCGTTTCCTGCCGGCTGGGAGCCGGCGCTACGAATAAATTTTTAGCGTGCACGAACCGGAGTCTGTGCAGCGGCGGGATGTTGATGCGGATTGTTTTGTCCCTCCTGGGTTTAACTTTCTGTTGCGAGCAGGCTTTGGCGCAAGAAAGCTCGGTGGCCGAACGCATTGACGCGTATCTCCAGCCGTACGTGCAGAGTGGAAATTTTAGCGGCGCGGTTCTTGCCAAAGAGAACGGGAAAATTGTTTTTGAAAAGGCGTATGGCTTCGCGGACCGGGAGCGCAAAGTTCCCAATACCCTAGAAACGCGTTTCCACGTCGCGTCCGTTTCCATGCAGTTCACCGCGGCTGCGGTCTTACGGCTCGTCGATGAAGGCAAACTCAGCCTGGACGCTCATGTGGGAGAATTCGTGCCGGGAATCCCAGGCGCTGAGAAAATCACCCTGCGCGACCTGCTCACGGAACGCTCCGGGCTGCCGGATATCAATAGCCTGCCCGAATACAACGACATTCTTCAGCGGCATCAAACTCCCGGCAGCCTGGTGACCAAGATTGAGGGGCAGGCACTTCTGTTTGAGCCGGGAACAAAATTCCTGCACGAGGAACATTCCGCTTACAATCTCCTCGCGCTCATCGCGGAGAAAAAGACAGGTTTACCTTTTGCAGCGGCTGTGAAACATCTCGTTTTCGGTCCCGCGCGCCTCGAAGCCTCAGGCATCGATGATGATTCAAACGCGAGAGGGGCGAAGATGGCGATCGGTTACCAGCCGGAGGCGATCTACGGGCTAAATCGCGCCACGGCAATTCACTGGTCGGGAAAGACGGGCAACGCGTCGATGTTTACGACCGTCGGTGACGAAACAAAATGGGTGGAAACGCTTTTTGACGGACAACTATTGCGTTCGTCTTCGCGCGACGTGATGCTCGACACTTCGCTGGCGGTTGGCTACGGCTGGTTTAAGCGAGAGAACAAACGATTTGCGGAAACCGCTTATTCCATGAACGGCAGGGCGCCGGGATTCGCGTCCTTTGTTCTTTATCTGCCGCGCGAAAAGACCAGCGTCGCGGTGTTCAGCAACATCTATTCGTCTGCGACCACGACCATCGGCTACGACATCGCGGCGATCGTTCGCGGGCTGCCGTACGAAACGTTTGATCCCAGCGAGCCTCCGCCGAGCGCCGCGGAACTCAAGACCTGCACAGGCACGTTTCAATTCGGTCCCGATTTCTATCAACCCAACGCGCAGTTGGCGGTCGTCGCGGAAGGACAGGGGCTCTCGCTCCGCTGGCCCGGGGGCAGCGTCTCACCGCTGATTCCGGTCGGCCGGGACAAATTTGTGGATCGCTCCTACTGGGAGCAAGTCAAGGTTGCACGAGACGCAGATGGCCAGCCGACGGGTTTGGCCTACGGGGATTTCCAAGGAACTGCCTTTCACAAGAAACAGTAAAGAGCGTACACCGGTTCGCCGACGCGGGGTTCGCACCTTTTTGCCTTGACCGGCCTCTAAGGATCAGGCAATATGGCGGTAGACGACATGTCGTTAGAGGACATATGGACATTACCGAGCCGGTCCTGCTGATCCTTCTCAGCCTGGCGGAACAACCGCGCCACGGCTACGCGATCCTCCAGGACGCCGAGAGGATGAGCCAAGGGCGCGTTCGGTTGAGCACCGGCACCTTGTACGGCGCGCTGCGCCGCTTGCTCGAAGATCAATGGATCGAACGTTTTGAAGAAAAGGACAGCTCGCGCGGCCGGCAAGCTTACCGGCTCACGGCGACGGGGCGGCGGAACCTGCGAATGGAAGTGGCGCGGATGAAGCACCTTACGCGCCTGGCCACGCTGCGGGTGGCGGGGAAGGAGACCTAGCCCATGCTCGCGCTCTACCGGTCACTCCTCTATCTCTATCCCAGCGCCTACCGTTGGGAATTTGGCCACGAAATGATGGACGTTCTCGCGGAAGTGCAAGCGGAGATTCGCAAGAGGGGCGCGCGGGAGAGAGTCTTATGCGTAGCACGCGAGATTGGCGGCTTACTCTACGGCGCCCTCCAGGAGCATTTGTGGAGCATTACCGGTTCCCAAGGGGGCAGAAGGTTTTCATCCTTGTTCTCATCAGGGAGGTTCGCGATGCGATCTGAATTCCGTTTTCCGAAAGTTACGGTGGGGCTCATGATGGTCATCCTGGCAGCGGTGATGTTCACGATTGAGAAGGCTAGAGCGATATCGGTGTCAATACCCCATGCAAATCCGGCGGTGGGTCCAATTCACCCCACGCAAGCTATGATCGTGCAGGTGCTGCTGGCAACTCTGATCTGGGCTATTGGGGCAGGAGCGATCGGCTGGGCTATTTTGTTCGCGCTGCACCGCTCCGGCCTCCAGCAACTTTCCGAAATGAATCCTTCGGCGGAGCAGCGCTCAAGCAAGTGAGCGGATTGGCTCCAGCTGCGCAGCCGGTCTAATTCTCTCGATCCACTAGTAGCGTGCCGAACCGCAGATTCCCTGCATGATCTGGGAGTTCTTAAGGGGTTGAAAACCCCGAGTTCACGGCACGTTCATGTCGGAGCTCCGACCTCCAAAAGCCTTTAGGACACTAAGACTTGGCCTTCCAAAGACCGACCGTGTTGCCTTCGGGATCTTGCATCCACGCGAATGTGCCGGTGGGAATGTCGATGGGAGGAACCAACGTCTTTGCGCCAAGGCTCTTTGCCTTTTCGAGGTACGCGGCGACGTCATCGACGCCCACGTAGAAAATGGTGTAGCGCTGCGGCTCGTGTCCCAGCGCGGTAATGTGGCCGTCGATGCCGCCCATTTCGGCCGCAATCATCGCCGCGGGACCCATCTCAGAGATTTTCCAATCAAACAGTTTTTTGTAAAAGTCCTGCGTCTTGGCGATGTCTCGGCAACCGATTTCGAAATGCACGACGGGGTGGGTCATTGGTTCGGCTCCTGTTCGATGGTCTGGTGGCTTCGGGCTAACGGAGTTCTCGCGTTCCGGCAGCTCCCCTGGCGACAGCGGCTCGAAAGCCAACGCCGCGGCGGCGCCAGCCGTCACATGCACAAAGGTTCGCCTCCGCATCGCTCCCTCCTGCGCGAGAAACGGCCGGGGCACTGTACCACATGCGCCGCGAAGCTGTATTTAAGAGACTCTTAAACAATGAAAAGCTGTTCCTAGTCGGCAGCGTAGCGGCGGAAGAAAGAATCCGCCTTCCACTGCGGACGGGCGCTGGTATTGGCCGCTTCAAGAAGCAGGCGGCGCGTAAACTCCTCGTAGCCGGCAGCAGTCTCGAGATCAACGGGCTGGTTCACGTCGTCCGAAGGCGCGTGGTAGCGGTTGGTGAGCCAGTCCTTGAAGATTTTCTGCTCGGGTGTGCCGAGTTCGAAGCCCACATCGACTTTGGCCGAGGGAACGCCCTTCTTGATGAAGCTGTACTGATCGCTGCGGATGAAGCGGTTGCGCAGCGGCTCGGGATCGGCGATGGGCCTGATGCCCATGGATTGCGCGATGGCCGCGGCGCGTGCGCCGAGGTCGGACTCGTCGATGCCTTGGATGGTCAGGATTTTCAGCGGAACGATGGGAAGAAACATGTCCACGTTGACGTCGGCGACGATGGATTTCAGCGGAATGGTGGGGTGCGCAGCAAAGTATTTGGAGCCGAGCAGGCCTTTTTCTTCCGCAGTAACGAGCAGAAACAAAATCGAGCGCTTCACCGATTCCGGGTGGGCCTTCAAGTTGGCGGCCATATCGAGAACGAGCGCGCTGCCGGAGCCGTTGTCCATGGCCCCGTTGTAGATGCGGTCGCCGTGGATGGGCGCGCCGATGCCCAGGTGATCGATGTGCGCGGAGAGCACGACGAATTCATCTTTCAACGCAGGATCGGAGCCGGGGAGCTTGGCAACGAGGTTAGAGGATTCGACGGGTGCAGTTTGGATAAAGGCCCGGGCATTGAGCGAAACGGCCAACGGAAAATGTGGAAGCGTCTTGCGGTCTTTGCCGAGTTCGGCGATTTCCGCGAAGGTGTGGCCGGAATTGGCAAACAGTTTCTCCGCCGAGGCAGGGTTAAAAGCTACGCCGAGTTGCTGCCCGGGAGTTTCATTGAACTCGGAACCCGCAAGGTCCATGGACGGCTCATTGCGATTGGCGGAAATGCGCGACCAGGGAATGTCCATCGAGGCGGGGTTGAAAATGGTGATTACGCCGGCGACGCCCGCTGCGTCGAGAGATTTCCAGCGCTCGCCTGCGGTTTGATAGTTCGAGGCCAACGCGCTGGGGATATCGGCGGGCGAACCGGCGAGATAGACAACGACTTTGCCAATCAGGTCGAGGCCGGCAAGCTCGTCGAGATTTTTTTCTGGGATTTTCAGGCCGTAGCCGACAAACACTAGGGGCGCTTCGAGTGAGACGGTGGCCCGAGTCGAGCGGGAGCTGATGAAAGCGTCGTCAGCGAAAGAGAGGGGTTCGGCCTTGCCTTTAGAGACCAGAGCGAGGGAAGATTTCGATTCATCCACCTGGAACTGGGTGAAGTGCACGGGCTGGTAGAAACCATTGACGCCGGCGGGTTCCAGGCCGGCTTTTTCGAGCTGTTCGACGGCATACGCCTCCGCTTTGCGAAGACCTTCGCTGCCGGTGTTGCGGCCCGCGAGTGCGTCGTCGGCGAGAAATTTAACGTGCGCCCACCAGGACTTGCCGTCGAAGTGGGAGGCGGGCGGGGTTTGCGGCGCCAGTCGACTGACGGCGAAGGCAAGCAAAAGGCCAAGCAAGAAACATCTGCGCATTTCAATTCACCTCAGATCGCATTGGGGGTATGAGGATAGCAGGGACGGCGGCACGGAGTCACGGGAAGGCCAATCAATCATCGGGCGCGCGACCTTGGAAGGGCCATCTAGCGGGTTTTCGTTTTTTGCGGCATAGGTCTGAACGGAGACCACCCTAGGTCTGACGATCTCACCGCTTTGGAGACGCAAAGATCCCAGCTCCTTGCAGAAATTCCCCCCTCTGGGTGATCTGCGACCGGTTCCCTCACCGCCGTGACCCGACGCTGCGGCAAGCCTTCGGTGCCACTGCGGCAAACGCCACGACCATGCGGAGGTGGCGCGAGAAGTAAATCGCTTCCCGGGTCGCGTCTTTGCCGAACGCCGTAAGGACGGCCGAAGCGATCTCCCCGGGAGCCGGGAACGGATGCGACACGGGTAAGTTAACGGTGTTTACTGAACGTTTTTGCCGGGGTAAGATGGGGATAGTGAAATGACATTGTTGCGTTGTGCGCTCCCAATCGCCTTCGAGTAAAAACGCAATCGCAAGAACTTCCCGCTAGGAGAAACCACTATGTCCACCGCGACCCTGACCAAGCCGGCAGCAAAGGGAGGCAGCTTCCTGCTGGAATCGCCGCAGCCGGGCGACGTGTTTACGCCCGCTGATTTGGCCGACGATCAGAAGCTGATGGGGCAGACGGCTGAAGAATTTGTGGTGAAGGAAGTTTTGCCGCTGGTGAAGGACCTGGAAAACAAAAAGCCCGGATTGATGCCCGCGCTCGTGAAAAAAGCCGGAGAAGTGGGCCTCATGGGCGGCGGAGTTCCGGAAGAATACGGCGGCGCGGGGCTCGATAAGATCGCGACGACGGTGCTGACGGAAAAGCTCTCGATTTACGGCGGGTTCGCGGTGACGCACGGCGCGCACGCCGGCATCGGGACGCTGCCGATCGTGTACTTCGGCACGGAAGCGCAGAAGAAAAAATATTTGCCAAAGCTGGCGACCGGCGAATGGATCGGCGCATATTGCCTCTCCGAGCCGCAAGCCGGTTCCGATGCCCAGAATTCGCTGACGCGCGCGGAACTGAACAAGGAAGGCACGCATTACATCCTGAACGGGCAGAAAATGTGGATCACCAACGGCGGGTTCGCCGACGTGTACATCGTGTTCGCGAAGGTCAACGGCGAGAAGTTCACGGCGTTCATCGTGGAACGCACCTTCCCCGGGTTCAAGGCGGGCAACGAAGAGCACAAGATGGGCATCCACGGCAGCTCGACCACGCCGATTTTCCTCGAAAACTGCAAAGTGCCGAAGGAAAACGTGCTGCACGAGATCGGCCGCGGCCACATCGTGGCGTTCAACATCTTGAATGCCGGGCGCTTCACGCTGGGCGCTTCGTGCGTGGGCGGCGCGAAACACGTGCTGGCGACAGCGTCGAAATACACCAAGGAACGCAAGGCATTTGGCAAACAGATCGGCGATTTCGGAATGATGAAGGAAAAGCTGGCGAAGATGGCCATCCAGATTCTGGCGGTGGAGTCGATGGTGTACCGCTCGGCAGGAAATATCGAAGGAGCCATGCACGCGGCAGCCGGATCGGGCGACAAAATTCAAAACACGATGAAGGTGCTGGAAGAGTATGCGATTGAAAGCTCGATCGCCAAGGTCTACGGCAGCGAGATGCTGGACTTTGTGGTCGACGAAGCGGTGCAGATTTTTGGAGGCTACGGGTTCCACGAAGACTATCCGGTGTGCCGCGCGTACCGCGATTCGCGGATCAACCGCATTTTCGAGGGCACCAACGAAATCAATCGCATGCTGATTATCCAGATGCTGATGAAGCGCGCGATGGGCGGGCAACTTCCGCTCGTCCCCGCGGCGATGAAGCTGGCGGATGAGATTTTGGCTGGGCCGTCGTTTGAGGAAGCGCCGGAAGGCGTGCTTGCCGATGAGGCGCGCGTCGCAGCCAATGCGAAGAAAATGTTTTTGCAAGCGGCGGGCGGCGCGGTGCAAAAATTCCGCGAAAAACTGGCCGACGAGCAGGAACTGATCGGCGCGCTTTCGAACATGGTGATGGAAATTTATGCGATGGAGTCCTGCCTGCTGCGCGCGCAAAAAGCCGCCGCAAGCAAGGGCGAAGCCGCCTCCGGGACGATGCTAGATGCCGCGAGAGTGTTCATCGATGAGGCGGTGGAACGCGTCGAGCACGAAGCGCGGCGGGCTCTTGCCGCGGTGCACGAAGGGGACATGTTGACGACGCAAATGGCGGTGCTCAGGCGCTTTGCCAAGCGCGCTCCGGTGGACACGATCGCGCTCGGGCGCCGCGTTGCGGCGGCCGTCCAAGCGCAGGACCGCTACCCGTTTGAGGGGCGCTAGTCGCGTGCGCGCCCAGGTGCGCGCCGCGCTGCCTCTCCGCTAGCTAGTAGACCGAAGTAGACCGATTGCAAACCCCGTGTCGGGCAAGGCACATCCGTCGAACGGCTGTGCAAAGGCTCCCCGACTCCCCTAAAATAGGTCAAGCAAGAGATCCAACCGGAAAGGCGAAAGTACCACCAGGAATGCCGCGGAAGCCCCTGATCCTTGCCGCCATCATTGTGTCGCTGCATCTTTTCGAAGCCGCGACGCTCGCGACTTCCACGACGGGATCTCTCCTTGCCAACCTGCTGGAAATCCTTGCCTGTGGTTTTGCCGCGGTCATGGCCTTCGGAGCTTCCCGGCGGGGACGCGGCCTGAGCCGGCCCTTCTGGCTGCTTGTCGGAATGAGCATTGCGATGTGGGGGATAGCGAACCTCGGCTGGATGTATTACGAGGTGGTGCTCGGTAGCGAACCTCCCCAGACCTCCGCGGTGCGATTCCTGTTTGGACTCGAGGATGTGCTGATAGCGATGGCCTTGTTCCTGGACCAGGACAAGGATTCTCCGCGGATCGACGTGGAAGCGCTTCTCGACTTCATTCAGATCGGCATCGTGTTCTTCTTCATTTTCGTAGAGTTCTACTTCTTGCCTGCGCAACGGCTCGACGAACACACCGCCTTTCTTCGCGAGCTGCGCGTAGAAAACCTGGAAGACGTGATGGTCGCCGCACTGGCGGCCTTCCGGGCACTGACCGCGCGGAAGCAGCACCTGCGGACACTATACACAGGCTTGGCGGTTTTCGTTACGTTTGTGATGGTGTCCGCGGCGATCGCCCAATATCTGCAAATTGTTCGCCCGGCGCCCACCGGGACGCTGCGGGACCTGCTGTGGACCTTGCCCTTCCTCGCCGGAGCGTTGTGGGCCTCAGAGTGGAAGCCCAGTCGTGACGAAGGAAGCGGTCTGAAAGTGCGGCGGAAAGGCTCCGGGGAACTGCTGGTAACCAACGGCACGCTGGCGTTGGCGCCTTTGATCATCCTGTTCCAAGTAGCCCAGCTAGAACAGGAGTGGCGACTGCTCCGTTTTACGCTTCTCGGGGTCTCCATTCTGTGTTATGCCGCCCGGCTGACCATCAGCCAGCATCGCGAGGCCAAGAGCGCGAATGAAGCGATGACCCACGCGCTGGCCATGGATTCCGCGGCAGACGGAATATCCATCTTGGAGAAAGAAGGGCAGCTTGTGTACGCGAATTCCGCGTTCGCCAAGATGATGCGATTTGAGCAGGCATCAGCGATGATCGGGAAGAACTGGCGCGAAATCTACGATGAGAGAGACGTTGCGCTGCTCGAAGACCACATTCGCGATTCGCTGAAAGGGACGGGCAAATGGTCGGAGCAGGTCTCCCTAAACCGCCGGGACGGCTCGCGGATTCCCGTAGAAATGACCATCACGGTGACGCCGCAGGGTGGCGTTGTGTCCGTGGCCCGGGACATCAGCGAGCGCCTAAAAGCCGAACGGACGCACTTAGAGACGGAAGCCAAGTACAAGATGTTCGTCGAGCAGGTGGCCGCGGTCAGTTATATCGCCGAAGTAGGGTTGCACGGGAAATGGCATTACGTGAGCCCGCAAGTGGAAGCGATGTTGGGTTACACCCAAGAGGAGTGGCTGGCCGGCGCCGAGGATTGGATCCTGCACGTCTTCGAGGAGGACCATCCGGTCATCGAGACCGCAGAACAGAATTTTATGAAGGCCAGGCGCTTTCAGGCAGAGTATCGCATTAAGCGCAAGGATGGCCGGATCATTTGGGTCAGCGACAATGCGGTTTTCGTGCCGGGAAGCGAAAGCCATCCACTGATGGAAGGGATCATCGTCGACATCACGGAAAGGCGATTGCTCGAAAATCAGCTGCAGCAGGCACGACGGATGGAAGCGGTGGGCCGGCTCGCGGGAGGCGTGGCGCACGATTTCAATAACCTGCTGACCATCATCAAAGGCTATGTGGAACTGGCGCTGAATCGCGTTACCTCACATCCGGAACTTCGCGGCAACATACAGCAGATCGCCGATGCCGCCGATCGCGCGGTCACGCTGGTGCGGCAACTGCTGGCGTTTAGCCGCAAGCAGGTCTTGAAACCCAAGGTGCTGGACCTGAACAGCATCGTTTTGAACATGGACAAGATGGTGCGGCGCTTGATGAGCGAAACCGTCGAGATGACCACAAAGGTGGAAAAGCATCTGGCGGCCGTGAAAGCCGATCCCGGTCAAATCGAACAGGTAATTCTGAATCTGATTGTCAACGCGCGCGACGCGATGCCCGACGGAGGCCGGCTGTGGATTGAAACCAAGAACGTCGAGCTAAACGCTTCCTTTGCGAGCGACCAGTCCCTCATCAAACCGGGATCGTACGTGATGCTCAGCGTAATGGATACCGGTGTGGGGATCAGCCCGGACACGCTCCCGCATATCTTCGAACCGTTCTACACGACGAAAGAAAGCAGCCGTGGCACGGGCCTAGGTCTTTCGACGGTGTACGGCATTGTCAAGCAAAGCGGCGGGCACATTATGGTCACGAGCGAGGTAGGGAAAGGAACCACCTTCAAAGTGTACCTGCCGCGCGTGGAAGACTCCTTCCAGGCGCCGCGGAAGAGGGAATGGGCCGAGACACCCGGTGAAAAAGGCAAGGAAACCATCCTGCTCGTTGAGGATGAACCTGCGGTGCGCGGACTGGCCCACATGGTGCTCTCCGAACAGGGGTATACGGTTATCGAGGCGCAAAATTCGGAGGAGGCGGTACGGCTGGCGGGAAAGCATGGTTCGGAGATCCACCTGCTGCTCACCGACGTGGTCATGCCGGGGATGAGCGGACACGACCTGGCCAAACATCTTACGGCGCTTCACGCCAACCTTCGCGTGCTGTATATGTCCGGATATACCAACAACGTGATCGCGGAGAACGGGACGCTCGAAGAAGGGCTTTCTTTCCTGCAGAAGCCTTTCACGCCGCAGGTTCTAACGCAAAGAGTACGCGAGGCTTTGAGTGGTCCGGTTCAAATAGGGTAAGCCGGAAGCAAATCAAGTCTTGATCTGCACCAGGTCCCGCGGTGTTGCGATTTGCGACCCCCGCGAGCTCCACCGCGACGGACGATACGATTTGCGCTGGAGACGGTTCAAAAGCGAGCCGATGCGAATGGAAGCACCCACAAAATGGCCGACCTTCAGTCCTCCGACAACCTTTATGCCGCGAATCCAATGCAAGCCGGTGCTGGCCATGCACCCGCACTGTGAGCAGTCCGGCGTTCCGCCGAAAACGCAGGGCTCGACGCGCGTGCGCAGATCCGCAGAGTAATTAGCCGACATTTTTGCGAAAACGCAGTCGTCGGGTTTTTCCGGCGGGCGCAGAAAAGCCCGGGCGATGCCTTCATGAAACAACAATTTGGGGTAAGGCTTCTCGAGCTCGGCAAGTTTCGCAGCGGCAAATCGGCGATCCGCGGCACCCAGCATTTCGGCGCTTTTCTCCTCCTTCTGCGGAGTGTAGAAACTAACCCAGATGCGATTCACCTCCGGGCGGGCGTTCCAAAAGGAAACGTACTGCTCGAAGTAGTTCGAACGCTCCAGCATGGGCCGGGTAACTACCCAATGAATGTTCACTTCGCGCCGGGCGATGTTCTGAAGAATACGATCGTAGGTCGCCGGTCTCCGGCGGATGTCATGATGTTCGGGAAGCCCGTCGACCGAGACCGCCACGCGGACGCGCGGCAGCCTCATCCATGCGGTGGGAATGGGCAGAACGGCGCTGGTAACCACCAAGGTGAAGATGTTCCGGGCACTGAGCGCGGGAAGAATCGCGCTCAATTCGCGGTGCCGGATCAAAGGCTCGCCGCCCACGAGCGAAACGTGCATCGGCCGATGTTTCTCGACAAGCTGCAACACACCGTTGACCAGGGCGTCGCCTCGCAAGTCGGCGAGGTCGCGCAACTGCACTGTGCCGGCAAGATGCGATTCCCCGTAGGCATAACAGCCGGGACAACTTAGAGGACACTCCCGCGTAATCTCGATCGAGAGCATCGGCAAATTGCCGCACAAGATTCTGCGCCAAGCTCGCAACACCTCGCGAGCGGTGATACTTGGATTTGGCTTGGACATAATTCTTTGATGCAGATCTAGGCGCACCGGCTGCTCCGCAGGTGTCCTCTGCAGGTCATTTGTGCCGCCGGGAAGTACCGAGCGAGGCGCTCAGGGCTGGGGGGGCGTTTCGGCGGCCTTGGGCTTGCCAATCGTGGAAAGCGTCTCAACGTTGAACTTCTTGTAGTCCGAGTACCGCGTCACGAAGCTCATCTTGAAACCCTTCACCAACAAGACCCGGGCACCGATGTGACCCTCGAGATAGGTCGGCAGCCAGACCTCGTTGTTGATAAAGGCCTGCTCGAAGACAAAACTCGTTCCTCTTTGCAGATTGGCAAGCAGGCCCCCGGCAAGCTTCACGTCGCCAACAAAGTAAGCTTCCAGCCGCGCGACATCGTGGGCCTTTTCATCGACCCAAACAACGCCGGCGAGCTTCTGGACAACTCTTTCCTCCAGTTTGTGCGGCTGGAACTCGGGATTGGGCTCGAAATCGAAAACCAGGACGTCCTGACCGCGAAAACGCTCGCGGCGCGGGTTAACAAACTGGCAGGCACGCAGGAAAACTTCGATTCCCGGATCCTCCTTATCGTCACTCTTTCCTTTCTCTTTGTCTTTCTCTTCTTTGGCTTCTTTCTTGGCCTGGCGCTTTTGGTGCTCCTGAATGCGCTTCTGGACCTGCTGGTTTTCTTTTTCTTGCTCTTTGTCGCTAAGCGGCTTGCCGTCTTTTTTCACCAGCGTCGAGATTTCATCGCCGTCCAAATAAAAGAAAGTGGATTCGCGCGCCTCGCGCTTCTTCACTTTTCCTTCGCCGTCGTATTCGGTTTCTTCTTCCGTTTCCGTACCCGCGTAGTTTTCCTTGATCTTGTCGATAGCCTTCTGGTTATCGTCAATTTCTTTGAAAAGAGCCTTGAGGTCTGGCAATTTGACCTGCGACTTGATCGGGAAATCGAAAACGCGCTCGCCGATCGAGCCATTGATCATGGCGCGCGTCAGAGTAATGTCGTATTTTGCTCCGCCACGGTCGAGTTCGATCTTGCCCGGAAGCTTGACGCCTTCCACCGCCCGGTAGTCCTCGTAAAGAAGCGCTTCCTCAGCGCCACCGACCGTGGCGGCTTCTTTCACGACGAGGTGGGTCTCGGGATCGAAGAACACCTGGCGTTTCACCCCGGTAGCGCTCGAAACTTCAACTTCCAGGGCGTCTTTGCCGCGAACTTGCACGTTGCCCACAAACTCGAGCGCCATCTTCTCCTTCTTGGGATTCACGAGCCGCGAGTTGTAATACTGAGCGGCGGCTTCCAGTTGTCTTCCCTCGGCGCCCACCAGTGTAGCGAGCTCTCCCGCCGCATCCCGGTGCCAGGCGGATTTGCCGTTGTAGGCTTCGATCAGAGTTTGCTCGTCGACAAGCAGTTCCAGGTAGTAGCGATTGGGCAGTTTGGTATCGAAAGTGAACGTGCCGGACTTTCCGTCGTCGGTTGTAAAGGTCCCTTCCAATTCGAGAGTATGGATCTTGGACAGGGCCCGGCCGCCCCCGGCTGCCCTGACATACTGTTCCACAATCTTGGCCGGCACCTGGGCACCAACCGGGCAGCAAGTCGAAACCAGACACAGAAACGAAGCGCCAAGGAAATGCACGACGCAGAGACGACCAGGCCCAGGTGTTCTCATGGGATTCTTCCTATACAACGCTTTGTGCCCTGAAAAAGTTGCCGAAAAATGGAAGAATTCCTGTCTTCGGCCGGTAGTGCGAGCCTCTCGGGAATCGGGCAAGCCGGGTTCATGGAATAGACGCGCACGGCGGCGCGAGCTCGTTCAACAATACCTCGCTTAACCTGGCGACCTCCGGGAGTTCCCTTTCGTTGTCAACGATCTACTTGACCTCCTCCCCTCCCTGAAGGGCCCTGAAGGGAGGCGATTCCTACTGGTTCCCCGGTTCCCCGCCTAAGCGGGGATACCTTCGGTGGGTTACTGCCACGACGGGCTTACATCACCCGAAGGATACGAACGGGCTTGCAAGGCGAGCCCCGCCTCTCGGATATGGCAGGCTGCTACAAAATCTGCGTTGGCTGAGAAACCGCGGCGCTTTACGCCGGTACAGGGTAAATAGTGCTAGAGAAAGACTCAGTTCGAGGCTTTCGGCCGGTTTGCGTACTTTTCGTACAAGCGCTGGTGCTTGTTTTGGGTCGACGTGAGCTGCCCTTTGATGAACAGATACCTGACGTCGCTGGTCAATTCCAGGGGGTCGCCGTTGGTAACAATGATGTTGGCGATTTTGCCTTGCTCGAGCGTGCCGATCTGGCTTCCCAGACCAAAAATCTGCGCCGGATTAATGGTGACGGCGCGCAGGGCTTCGTCGTAGGCCAACCCGTGCGCGACGGCGTTCGCGGCGTTTTGTCCGAGGCGCCGCGCGAACGAGTTATCAAAGCTGGCGATGGCGAACTTCACGCCGGCGGCGGCGAGCTCCGCGGGCTCGGTCAGTTCGCGATCATAGGGATCGTCCTCGTCAGGTGGCGAGGAAAGCATGGGTCGAAGAATGACCGGGATGTTCTTTGAACGGAGGAGATCCTTCACTTTGTAGGCTTCTGCGCCTCCCGCGAGGATCATTTTCAGCTTTTGCTTGTCGCAAAATTCGACGGCATTGCGAATGTCGCGCGCGCGATTGGCGAACACCAGGACGGGCAGCTCGCCGCGAACGACCGGGGCAAGAGCTTCGAGCTTCAGGTCGCGGTCGTATTTCGAGACCGCGCCCTTTTCCATCGCCTGGGCGTAGTGGCGGGCGCGGTCGATCCAATCGGTGAGTTCATTGACCTGCTTGTCGTATTCCTGCTTGGCTTCGCTGTACGGTTTTTCCTTGCGCGAGAAGGTGGCGAAATCAAAAGTCTGGGTCTGGATTTGCGGCCAATTGACCACCATGGCGGCACTTTTCCTGATCAGCATTTCGTCAATGGTCCAACCGGCCAGATGGATCGCGGAGGCTTGGCCGCCCAGGGTTCCCCGGCTGCCGCCAAAGTCGAAGCCGCCGCTGGCCGGAACCGCCAGGACCTCGGTAATGCCGGAAGCGCGGGTAACGGGAAGGTGCTCGCTCGAGGGGGAAATCGCGGTAGCGGCGACAACGTCCGGGTTGTAGTTTCCCGCTTCGGTGGCGTCCACGGTGGCGCCGACCGCTCCGACTTCGCTGAGGCCTATCTGCGTGACCGCATCGAAGAGCCCGGGATAAACTTCGAGTCCTTTGGCATCAATGACCCGGGCGCCGGCGGGGACTTCGACAGCCGCGCCAACCGCGGCGATCTTGCCGTCGCGAATGACCAGCGTTCCGTCTTCGATGGGAGAACCGGCAAGCGTGAAGATCTTTGCATGCGTGATCGCGTAAACCGAAGGCGCCTGGATTTGCGCGCCGGCCGCAGGGGCGGCCAACAGGCAAACCAAACAAAGGAAGTCGAAGAAATAAAGCGGGCTGCCTAGCCGCGCGGCTCTTTTTCTTTTCACAGGGCGCCTCCTTGAACAGCTCTCGCTTGAGCTGTGGGTGCAGCAGAGAGTGCGGGCGGCTTAGGGCTTTGCTCCGGCTTCTTTTCTTCCGGTTTCTTCTCTTCGGGTTTCTTCTCTTCCTTCTTCAGTTTGTCCGTGAGCGTTTTCTTCTCTTTCTCGATTTCCGCGCGGCTGGCCAGGTCTTTGTCGCGATCGAAGTACACGCGGCCGTCGATCAACGTTTTTTGCACCACGGCATACGCGCTGAGCGGATCGTGATTGTAAATCGCCAGGTCGGCGTCTTTGCCCACGTCGATAGTGCCGACGCGGTTGTCAATCCCGAGCTGAATGGCGGGATTCAACGTGACCAATTTCAGCGCTTCGTCGTGAGTGAGCCCGCCATACTTCATGCTCTTGGCCGCTTCCTGGTTGAGGTGCGTGGCCTCTTCCGCATCGTCGGAATTGATGGAAACGAGTACCCCGCGGCGCGTCATTAATGCCGCGTTGTACGGAATGGCGTCATAGGCTTCGACCTTGTAGGCCCACCAATCGGAGAACGTGGAGGCGCCCACGCCGGCGGCGGCGAGTTCGTCGGCGACTTTGTAACCCTCAAGGACGTGTTGCAAGGTGCGAACTGTGAATCCGAATTCTTTGGCCACCAGCAGAAGCATCAGGATTTCGTCTTCGCGGTAGCAGTGCGAGTGCACGTAGCGCTTGCCTTCGAGCACTTCCACGAGCGGCTCGAGTTTCAGGTCGCGGCGCGGCGGAATGAGGTTCTTTTCTCCTGCTGCGACTCGCTTGTGGTAATCGTCCCAGGTTTTCTTGTAGTCGCGGGCCTCGCTGAACGCGCCGCGAATGGTTTCTGCTACGCCCATGCGCGTGGCCGGATAGCGGCGGGGCTGGCCGGGGATGCTGAAGTTCGAGCGCTTCGGGTTTTCGCCGAGGGCAAACTTGATGCCGGGCACGGCCCCTTCAAAGGGAAGCTTCGCTGCGGGCTGGCCCCAGCGCAGCTTGATCACCAGAGTTTGTCCGCCGATGGAGTTCGCCGAGCCGTGAAGAATGTTTGCCGAAGTGACGCCGCCGGCAAGATCGCGGTAAATGTCGATGTCCTCGGGATCAAGAACCTCTTCCATGTTCACCATGGAAGAAACCGAGACGCTGCCCTCATTGATGGCCTCCGCGGCAATGTGCGAATGGCAATCGATAATTCCGGGAATCACGAACTGCCCCGAGGCCTCGATCACCTGCGCTCCCGTCGGAGCTTTGATGGACTGGCCGACTTCGGCGATCTTGCCGTCCTTAATCAGGATGGATCCGTGTTCGATGGTGCCGTGAGAAACAGTCATCACCGTGGTGTTTTGAATCAGGATCACGGGCGCGGCGTCCGGCGGAGTGGCGGCCTCGCCAGACGGCGCGAGGCAAAGAGCGGAAAGAAATCGAGGGAGCAGTAAGACGAAAGCGATAGGCGCGCGACGGGCATTCATCGAGAATGAAATCCTCATTGCGCGCCTCCCAGGATGGCCGCATCGCCCACCCCGTTGCCGGGTTTGACACCGGTGAAATCGAGCGACATACCGTGCACGCTGATCGTGCCTTTCAACGACGTGCCGTCAAAGGTGCCGGAGAACGTAACGTCGGTGGGGCCCTGGTCGAGCACCATGTTGATGCTGAAGTTGAACTTGTCGCCGCTCAAATAACCGCTGATAATGTTTGCCGTCCCGCGGGAACTCCCTAGCGAGCCCGAAATCGCGCCGTCTTTGTCCATCACAAGGTCGGCGGTGGATTCTTCGGCGCCTTCCGGGGTGGTGTAAGCGAGCTTCCATTTTCCAGTGATGTCGCCCTTGGGCGGTTCCTTGGGCTTCTCCGGTTCGTGTGTTTCAAACCGTTGTCCATCCACGAAAACCATCTTGATTTTGGTTTTTTCTTCGAAGAGATCGCCGTCGGTCACCACCAGATTCGCGATTTTGCCGTTTTCGATGGAGCCGAGGCGGTCAGCCACGCCAAAGATTTCGGCCGGGGAAAGCGTGAACGCCCGCAGGGCGGCCTCGGGCGCCAGGCCCGCGTCGATGGATTTCTTCGCCGCTTTGAGAATGTCCTTCGGAGCAGCGATGCCTCCGGAATAAAACGCAAATTTCACGCCCGCTTTGGCGAGGGCCGCCGGGGTGGAGGGCGCGCGGTCGCGGAACCGCAGCGCACGAAGCGACGGCCTGGCTTCCGGATCGCCGTCCTTTTCCGCCTCCGGCCATTTCAAATCCACGAGCACCGGAAGTTTCTTTGCCGCAATTTCCGGGGCGACTTCGTAGCCCATCTGGCCTCCGTAAATGCCGGCCTTCACCTCCCAGCGGTCGATCAACTGAAACGCCCGGCGGATCTCGACGGTGTTATTCGCGGGCAAAAGAACCAGCGCGTGGTCTTCGAGGGCTTCGGCGAGAGCAGCCTCGGTCCGGTCGTACCGCGGCCGCGCCATGCCCCGCGGATTTTTTTCGTAGATGGCTTGCGCCTTCACGCTCCAATCCGTGTCCAGCCAAGCCTGATGAATGTAGGCCAGCACGCCGAGGAGAGAATCGGGAAAGCCCCCGCCAAATCCTCCCGTGGTCTGGAAGGAAAGGGGAATGGCCGCGGGGGATTTCACGACGAGGTCTCCGGCGCGTTCACCGGCAAGGTCCAGAACCGCGGCCTGCCCGGGAAACATGCCGCCTTTGGGGGCGCACACAACCGTCGTGAAGCCGCCGCTGCGCCAGGTTTCGATGCGCTTGTCGCTGAGGCTCACTTCGTCCGCGGCGGCGCGCCAAGGGCTCGAAGCCGGGCGATCCTCTGGACCGCGTGCCTGCTGCTGCGGACGACGGGGAGGGCCACTCTCTCCAGCCGAGGGAGGTGGCGTAGGAATGCCGACATCGGTGAAGGCGTCCACGAGCCCGGGATAGACGGTCAATCCCTGGCCTTCAATCACCCAAGCTTCCGGCGGGACGGCCGCGTCCCGAGCAACGGCGGTGATGATTCCGCGGGAAACCACGATCGTCGCGCCTTCGATCGGCGGTCCGGATACGGTGACAACTTTCGCGCCGCGAATGGCGAAGTATTGCGGCTCACCGCCCTGCGCATGCACGCCCGGCGGATGGAGAAAAAGGAACCCAACGGCAGCGAAACCCAGCGTGAGCGCACACCGGTGGAGCAGTTCGAAGCGCATGCGAATCCCCCAGCTACAAGATTTTGAAGGAGAGACCGACCTCTCGAATAGACGCATGAGGCTATTGCGAAGTTTCCACAGAGTCAAGAATAAGCTGCCTGTTTTGTTTCCCGCCACCTCTTGCCTGAAACGGGATCAGCCAGAACCGGGCCGGAGGGAAAAAAGCGCCTGGCAAAGGAAGGAACATCGGGGAGCTAGAAGGCAGCCGTCAGTTCTCGTCAGCATGGCCATGAACTGCTCTAACTATACGGGCTAAGGCTTTTTCTTTTTGAAGAGGCCGGTGATGGCATCCACCGGATTCGGATTCGCGCTCGGGTTCGCTTGCGACTTTGCGCCGGCGGCCGTGCCGCTTCCACCGACGCAGCCTAGCTTCGATTTGAACATGTCGGCGGCCAGCCCTTCCACGTCAGGGACAAATTTTGGATCGGCCGTGGTGCCCTTGACCTGGAACGGCACGGTCAAGCCGCTCATACAACCGCCGCCCGCAACCCTGCCCAGGATACCGGCCAGGCCGCCGCCGGCGTCTCCCCCGCCGCCGTTCGCCGCGGCCTGGGCGCCTGCGAGGGTCGCGACCATTTTGAAGTCCAGATTGTTTCTCGAGTCGGCTGTGCCCGCGCCGGTGAGGTTGCCGAGTTGTGGAAGAACGGCAATGAAATTGTCGGCTTTCAGCCCTTCGGGCGACATGCGCACGTGCGAAGTGAGTTTGTCGATTTGCAACTCGCTTCCCGTCTTGATCCCCGCAAGCGCGGTGACGGCGGACATTTTCGAGCCCAGATCAAATCCAGCCAGCCTGCCATTGAACAAGCCGACGTTGCCCGAAATGACGAGCTTGTTCGTCGGCCCCGTGATGTCCAGATCGGCATTGAGTGCGCCCGCCGCAAGCGAAGCGCCTTTGGGAAGGTTGACGCCAAGCGCGGGGAGAAACGCCTCCAAATCTTTCGCGGGCATATCCTGCACATCCATTTTGATTTTTACGACGGTCGCTTCCCCCGAGGCGTCATACGTGCCACGCAGGCGAGCCGCCGCGCTGCCAATCTTCAATAGCGATGGATTCAGCACCCCCGCGCTTTTGCGAAGGTTGTATTTGGTATTGAAGTTCACGTCGACGGGCACACCCGCAGGCGAGCCGCCGGCAACCAGGAGCGCCTTGGAAAGCTTCACGCTGCCCTTGGTTTCCGCTTCGCCGCCCCGCGAGGACACCGTGCCGTCCAGATCGACGACGCCGCCGAGACCGGCCGAAGAGTCCAGGAAACCCGTCAAGGCAAGATTCAGCGCGCTAATCGCAAGCTTGGCGTCAAGCGGCGTGAGCGAGGTGTCCTCCTGGTTCACCGGACCGGCCGTGCCGGCGAGCTTGAATTTGCCGCCTTGCGGAAGGTCCGCGGTCACCGTGACGGGAAACTGCGAAACCATGGAAACGTCGGAAGCGGTGATATCGAGGTTGTCGTAGCTGCCGCGCTTCCGCGAGCCCGTTTCGCCTATGCTGATCCTCCCGTTGTTCAACTCCAGCTTGCTGATGGAGAGATCGGCCGCGGCATTCGATGTTTTTTCGGCAGGGGCCTGTTTGGCCTGTGCTTTTGCGGCTGCACCGCCGAGTGAAGAGAAATTCCACACGCCGGCGGCATTGTGCAGGAGCGTGACCTGCGGCGTATCGATGCTGACGCCCGTAATCTTTAACGTTTTTGAGAAAATCAGAGGCACCAGTTCCACACCGACCTTTAGGGATTTCGCGGTAAGAAAAGGCGAGGAGCTGAATTTGGGGTCATCTCCGATGGAAAGATTTTCCGCCGACAGCGAACCTCGGAGGAGGGCGAGGCTCAAATCTCCGATTTGTACGTTGCGTCCCAGCGCCGCGGAAGCCTTTTCCTCGATGGTAGGACGGAACTGGTTCACCGGAATCAGAAACGGAAGGACCAGAATCAAAACAATGAAAACCGCAACGACGAAGAGCACAATGCGGAGCTTGCTCCCCATACGGACCTCCTGTGCGAAAGGCATGCCAATAGCTTGGATGCGAAAAATCGCATCATAGCATGAAGCAATGCCGTGCCTGCCCCCTCAGAAATGCGCTATCCTAAAACGGTGAACACTCTGGCTTGTCTCATTGCCCGCCCGCTGTCGGAAGCGCGTGCCCGCGGAAAGAGAACTGCGCCGCTCGGTGGCCGGCGCGGGAGGCGCAACCGCTCCCAAAGAGGCATGACCCTTCTCGAGCTCATCGTCGCCTCGTTCGTCCTTCTCATCCTAGCGTCTGCCGCGCTGCCCGTCGTTCGCGTGACGATTGTGAGGTCCAAGGAAGCGCAGCTTCACAAAGCGCTGCGCGAAATCCGCAACGCCATCGATCGGTACAAGGACTACGGGGACCTACACCTGATCCGCGTCGAAGTAGGAAACGAAGGATATCCGCCGGATCTCGATACGCTCGTCAAACCCGTCCAGATTGGCGCCAACCGCAAGGTTCGCTTCTTGCGGCGCATCCCGGTGGACCCGATGACCGGGCGAGCGGACTGGAATCTGCAGTCCATCCAGGACGATGCCGATTCCACTTCCTGGGGTGGCAGTAACGTTTTCGACGTGCACTCCAAGTCCCAGGGAACGGCCCTCGACGGCACCCACTATGCGGAGTGGTAGAATTTCCATCGCTACGATCTGAAGTTAGGGGGCCGCAGCTCAACTGGATAGAGCAAGAGTTTCCTGACACCATCATTGCTGAAAGTCGGGACTCGCCCTCGACATTTTCAGCTTCCAGGTTCCGCCGTCCTTCACGAACACCTCCGTCACGTCGGTCTGAAGCCTGCTCCAATGCAGATGCTGATCTGGCTTTGCCGTCTGATCTTCAAAGTAAATGGCGACAGCCGACCAACAATCTCATTGTCATTACTCCTGTGGTGTGGAGAGTCCGGGCCGCAAAGTCGTCCCCGAGAACACCCGCGCTCCATGGTCCTTGCATCAATTTTTCGCAGATTGCGCATCAGACAAGTGATTTCTAGAACCAGATCGACACCCAGGGGGTCGCTGGCGACGGCGTATTGGTCCGTTTTTCCTCGGTTGCGTTGCCAATAGACCCGCCCCCTAGGGTTGTGCCTGGAATGACATTGCCCGCCACAAGAGAGCGCGAATCGTCAGGCACGGATGGAAACCGGGGTAGTGGGGCGACCCGCCCCTGCCTTACTCGCTGGACGTTCTGCAAAGATCGCTTCCTGAGCACGGGACATGGGGTGGCTCTTTTACGGTTCAGCAAGGACAACTTGTGCGACTCGGTTGAACCTAGAAACTTCTGGCTGCCCGCAGAGGCCAGTCGGCTCTCATTTATGAGACTCTGCTACAAGCTGGGCATCGCCACCGTCGTCCTTCTTCTTCCCTGTATTTCGGCATACCCGGCTGAACTCGCAATCCCTCGAAATGGCAGCCTGATGCGTGCCGAGACACCAAGCTGTGCGGTGGTCTGCGGCATGAGTTGGATCAGGCCCTGGGCACCGTTCAACGGCGCTGCCATTCCGATGCCTTACGATGGAGGATTGTTCGACTGCGATTCAGGGCCTACCCCGCACCCATCCGACGCGACCCGGCAAGCCGCCGTTCGAGGCTCGACAGAGTCGCGCGTTGTGTCTGCCCGCGCTCCTTCAACACCCCGCGTGGAAACCACGGCACGCCGCGCGAGGCTCGATGACCTTAACTGAGCCTCCCGGTAGGCGCCGCGGCTGGATACCATGGCGGCAGTCGTTTTGGTTCTTCGGTTCTTCCTGCTGGCGTCCTTCCGGTACCTGTCAATGATGCCGTTCTCCATCGCTTGTACGTTGTTCTATGCGTCGTTCGGGCTCCTGATCTCGCGGACGGCCATAAAATAACGAAACAGGCAACCAGCTTTCTCGGAACGCTTCGGCTGCGGGCGGAAACTGGTGGGGCTGGCGAGATTCGAACTCGCGACCTACGGTTTAGGAAACCGACGCTCTATCCATCTGAGCTACAGCCCCTCGATGCGAATTTTAGCACAACGTCCGCGTTGAAATTTGAAACCCGATGTACCCAAAATCGGTAGCCAACATGGACCAAGAATCGCCCTCGAGCGCCCTGGTGTACCCCGCTAATCGTTGAAAAAGCACCATCCCTTGGTGTTTTTCCAATTTCCTGGACTCTAGGTTGGCGGTTCAAGTCCGCCGGTCCCGCCATTCCATTGTGACAGTCCCGGTGCCGGCCTTGATGCATCCAGTGGGCGACTTTGCCCAGTTTCGTCTAGGCCCGATTTCCGAATCAACAAGGTTTTTGCACAGGCGGATGCGGATACCGGCGCGTTCGGCCGGGCGTGCTAAGGATGCCCGGAAAGCTCGTCTTGCGGTGCCGGTTTGGGAGCTTCATCGGGGGCACGGTGTCGCGCTCGTGCTAACATAACGAAATGCACTACGGCTCCCGGGCCCTCGGACTCGGCTCGATTCTGCTTCTTGCCGCGCAAGCGGTAGCTGCGCAGCAACAACCGAAAGATCTTCCGGAAGCGCCCGCCGCCAAGCAGGAGGCTGATCACAAACACGATAGCAGCCTTCAAGCGACCTTCGAGGTTTTGGGCCGGCGCTCGGTTTTCTTTCCCGACCTCGCCGCCAGTCCCGGCCCGCTTTCGAGCAAACAGAAACTGGAACTCTTTGCGGGGAAGAGCCTTGCCCCTTCGCGTTTCCTTTCCTCCGCTCTTAGTTCCGGCGTCAGCCAGGCACGCAATTCCCTTCCCGATTATGGCCAGGGAATGGCCGGATACGGAAAGCGTTTTGGATCGTCGATGGCTTCCGGCGCCTCGACGGAATTCTTCACTACCTTTTTGTTCGCGTCCTTATTCCGCCGCGATCCGCGCTACTTTGTCAGCTTGCGCGGCGGCCCTTGGCACCGCATCGGCTATGGCGTCAGCCGCTTGGTGGTTGCGCGCACCGATCGGGGGCGGGAAGGTCTCAATTGGCCGGGAATCCTTGGGCCTCTATTTGCCGAAGGCCTGGCAAACAGCTATCTCCCCGCGCCCCAGCAGACCGCGGGGGATACGTTTAGTCGTTACGGGGTGCGGCTTGGTTTCACCGCTTGCGGCAATATCGTCAAGGAGTATTGGCCGACGATCTTCCGCAGCTTGCGCATTGCGAAGATTGCTCCGGGCCTCGGCCCCGATTCCCCTCCCGCTGGGCCTTGGCCACCGGCGACACCGCGTCTGCTGCCCTGACCTGGCAGTTCGAGGAGCGATACCGGCATGATTTGCTCGACGCGTTCGAAGCTGGTAACTAACCGCCGGATTCTAGCCAACCTGAAGGGTCGTGTGCGGGAAGATCCTCTCCGGCGGCTACGGCGAACATCCTTTTCGACAAGGTCTAGAACGGCGACGGCCCACTAGTGTACCGGCTTGACGTCCTCCATCAGCGAGAAAAATCCTTCTGCAAGCGTCGGGTGAATGTATACCGCCCCCTTCAGAAGCGTGTACGGCTGATTCGCCAGCATGACCGCGCCGAGAATTTGCACCAGTTCCCCGCCTTCCGACGCCAGGATCGAAGCTCCCAGAATACGGTCGTTGGACGCATCCACGACAATTTTCATCAGACCCGCGGTTTCTCCGCGCTCGATGGCCCGGGCGACCCCGCTCATCGGATATCTTCCGATCTTGAGCCGGTGACCCCTGACGCGCGCTTCTTTTTCGGTCATACCCACGCCGCCGAGCTGCGGATCGGTGAACACGCAATAAGGCACGATCCGGTTTTCGGTGCTGAGGTTTTTTCCTTCGACGAGGTTGCCATACACGATTTGGAAATCGTTGTAAGAGATATGCGTGAAGGCTGGACCGCCTTTGCAGTCGCCGAGCGCCCAGACGCCGGGCAGGTTCGTTTCCAGGCGAGCGTTCACTTTGACCGATCCATCCTTATTTGTGGCAATACCGGCCTTTGCGAGACCCAAGTCATCCGTATTGGGAACGCGGCCGGTGGCAACCAGCAGATGCGAGCCACGGATATCCCGCCCGCCGGATCGAAGTTTGCAAGATAGAGTGACGCCATCCTGTTTCCCGCGCACCGCTTCCGTGACAGCATTCAAGACCAACTCCACACCTTCGCCTTCCAATGCTTTCTGGAGTTCGGCGGCAATTTCCGGATCTTCGCGCGGCACGATCTGCGGCCCGTTGTGAACGATGGTTACGCGGCTTCCGTAACGCCGGAACATTTGCCCGAATTCGAGGCCGATGTAGCCGCCGCCAAGAACGAGCAGGTGTTGGGGAACCGAGGCAAGCTCGAGGATGGATTCGTTGGTGAGAAACGGCACTTCGCGCAGTCCTGGAATCGCCGGAATGTGCGGGCGGCCGCCGGTGTTAAGGAAAATCTTTTCGCTTTCGATGATTTCTTCCCCGACCTGAACTTGATGGGGTGCAACAAACCGCGCTCGACTTCGATAAAGGCGAAGATTCTTGCGCTCATCTACGCGCCGCTGCTGGCCGCCGCGAAAGCTCAGCACGACCTCATCTCTTTGCGCCACGATTTTGGCCAAGTCCACGGCGACTTCCGAGACCTTCACTCCCCAGCGCGCTGCGTTTCGTGCGTAATGCGCAACCTGCGCGCGGTGCACCATGGTCTTCGTCGGGGTGCATCCCACGTTGATGCACGTTCCTCCAAGATGCTTTTCCTCAACCAGGGCGACCGACCATCCCAGGTCCGCAAGGCGAAAGCAGAGGGGGTTGCCGGCCTGGCCGGAGCCGATAACGATGGCGTCATATTTCATGGGGTCCTCCGATGCGAGGCGCACCTCCGGACTTTTACATCGGATGCACCACGACTAAACGAGGATGATGAAAAACCTTCACTCCGGCAAGCCTCGCGGAATCCCTCACAAATAGGACTGGTAGACGGGCGCCCACTGCAAAGAGATGATGCGATTGCGCAAGGATTCCCTAGAAGACTCGACGCACAATCCCTCACGCGCGGCTTGTTCCGCCACGGCAAAGGCGATTTCGACCGCGGCCCGGCGAAGTGCGGTTAACGCCGGCAACAACGGCGCCGCCGGGTCCCCGAGCGCGGGAGAATGCTGGGCGAGCGCGCGCGCGGCGGCCAGAAACATGCCGTCGGTGACGCGCCGCGCGCGGGTCGCCGACACCGCAAGCCCCATGGCCGGGAAGATGAACACGTTGTTGCATTGGGAAACGCGGACTTTTCGGCCTCGGTACTCAACATCGGCGAACGGCGAGCCCGTGGCGATCAACGCGCGGCCGTCGGTCCAGCGCAACAGGTCCGCGGGCACCGCTTCCGATTTCGAGGTCGGATTGGACAGCGGCAAAATAATCGGCCGCTCGCACTTGCGAGCCATTTCGCGAACGATGGGTTCCGTGAACGCCCCCGGGAGAGTCGAGAGCCCGACAAGGATGGTCCCCGCAATTTTGTGAATCACGTCGCTGAGGCCGATCTGATGGTTTTCGAGCGTGCGTGTGAAATTTCCGACTCGCTCTGCGGGCTGGGCATACCGGCGCTGCTGTTCGGACAAATCCGTCCGCCCGGAATCGAGCAAACCGCCGCTATTGATGAGCCAGAAACGCGGGCGCGCTTCCGCTTCGGATAATCCATCGGCAACCAAAGCCTCGGCGAGCGAGTCGGCGACGCCGATTCCCGCCGAGCCGGCGCCCAGAATCACCACCTGCTGATCCCGCAGTCGCCCGCCGGAAGCGCGTACCGCGGAAAAAATCGCTCCCGCCGTGACCGCCGCGGTGCCTTGAATGTCGTCGTTGAAGGTAACCAGCTCGTCGCGATAGCGGTCCAGGATCGGTCGCGCGTGCGCCTTGGAGAAGTCTTCCCACTGCAAAAGTGTATCCGGCAGCTCCTTTTTCACGGCGTTCACAAAACGATCTACGAAATCGTAGTATGCCTCTCCGGTGATTCGCTCATGCCGCCATCCCAGGTATTCGGGATCCCCGAGCCGCTGCTCGTTGTTCGTTCCTACGTCCAGAATGACCGGCAGGGTTTCGGCGGGCGGAACGCCGCCAATCAGCGTGTAGAGCGACAGCTTGCCGATAGGTATGCCCAGCCCGCCTACTCCCTGGTCCCCGATTCCGAGAATGCGTTCTCCATCGGTGACCACAATCACACTCACTTCCTTATTGGGACGGTTGCGCAGCAGACTCTCGATCTGGTCTCGCAACGGATAGGAGATGATCAAGCCACGCGGACGGCGGTAAATGTGGCTGAACTCCTGGCAGGCCTCTGCCACCACCGGAGTGTACACAATGGGCAGCATCTCCTCGATGTGATCTAGAAGCAGCCGGTAGAAAAGAACCTCGTTTGTGTCCTGCAGTTGCCGCAGGTAAATATGGCGTTCCAAGTCGTCGGGCTTGCGAAGATAGGCCTTGTAAGCCCGGAAGGACTGCTCTTCAACGGTTTCGACAGCCGGCGGAAGCAATCCGTCCAGCCCCAACGCCTGGCGTTCGAGCAGGGTAAAAGCTGTGCCCTTGTTCAGGGCCGGAGTTTCCAGCAGCGCGCGGCCCCGGAGATGTGCGGCGAGCCGGGTTGGCATTTGGGGGTTATAGATTACGGCCACGGGAACCTCCACGAGCAACGAGGAAACGCACCAGCATGTGAGGCTCGAAAGGAAGGAGCGGAAAGCACCGCAAGGCCGACATTATAGCACGGGGAATGCGTTAAATTCCGGCCCTGGTTTCATAAGGCTTCACCAGGCCGCGAATGAGAAAATGCTTCTAAGGGTAGCGTCGAAAATGGGATGATAGATGTGCAAGTCTCTTGCGCTCGTATCCTTCGATAAAGCCAAAGCCTGCTCGGCCGGACTTCACCGTCGTTGCCACGAGGTGCTTATGGGACAAGCGCTGGACGTCCATCGTCTTCACTTTGCCTTCACCATCACTTTTCATTACCTCTTTCCCCAACTCACCATGGGTCTCGCGCTGCTGCTCGTCTACCTCAAGACGAAAGCGCTCCGCACCGGTGACGAACACTATCATCGCGCGGCGCGGTTCTGGGCCCGCATCTTTGGAATTAATTTTGCCCTCGGCGTAGTCACCGGGATCCCCATGGAATTTCAGTTCGGCACGAACTGGGCGGCGTTTTCGAAAGCCGCGGGAGGTGTCATCGGCCAGACGCTGGCGATGGAAGGGGTCTTTTCCTTTTTTCTGGAATCGAGCTTCCTCGGCTTATTTCTCTTCGGAGAGAAGAAGCTTGGGCGCATCGGGCACTGGTGGGCGGCCTTTCTCGTGTTTCTGGGATCATGGCTCTCCGGATATTTCATTGTCGCAACCGATGCGTGGATGCAGCATCCGGCGGGCTACCGCCTCGGTCCCGGCGGCGAAATCGAGCTTTCCAGTTTCTGGGGTCTGCTTTTGAACAAATGGGCGCTCTGGCAGTACGCGCACAACATGCTCGGCGCAGTGCAAACCGGATGCTTCGTGATGGCCGGGGTGGGGTCTTTCTATTTGCTGACGAAGCGCGACGAAGATTACGGGCGCACTTTCGTTCGAACAGGAGTCCTTGTCGGAACGATCGCCGCTCTGTTGCAGCTCTTCCCTACCGGAGACATGCAGGGAAAAATGATCGCGTACAGCCAACCGCCGACGCTTGCCGCGATGGAAGGACTTTTCCAATCGCAACAGGGAGCGCCGCTCGCGATTCTGGGCCAACCGGACGTCGAGAAACGGCGGCTGGACAATCCTCTCGAACTGCCGAACATGCTGAGCTTCCTCACCTACCGCGAATGGCGCGCCGACGTGAAAGGTCTCCTGGAGTTCCCCGAGACGGCCTGGCCGGACCAGATTCCGCTGCTGTATTACAGCTACCACGTGATGGTGGGCCTGGGCACAATTTTCATCGCGGTGATGGTGGTTGCCGCGATTCTGCTCTGGCGCGGCAAACTTTACGACTCGCGCGGGATGCTGTGGATCCTCATGGTCTCCGTTCCGCTGCCTTACATCGCCAACACCGCCGGCTGGATGACCGCGGAACTGGGGCGCCAACCCTGGTTGATTTATGGATTGATGCGCACCGCGGAAGGAGTTTCTCCGCGCGTAGCCGCGGGCAATGCCTGGTTCACGCTCATCGGCTTCATGGGCATGTACGCGGTACTGGCCGTTCTGTGGTTGTTTCTGATTTATCGCGAGATTGAAATGGGGCCCGAGCCGGGCAGAGACGGTCGCGGCGATTTCGCCGACGCGCCGGCCGATTAGGGAGGGTGCCATGGGAACGGTGTGGTTCTGCCTGGTTGCGATCATGATTGCCGTTTACGTGCTGCTCGATGGCTTCGACCTCGGCGCCGGAGCCATTCACCTGCTGGCGGCGAAAACGGAGGAAGAGCGGCGGCAGATTTTGGCGAGCATCGGTCCGGTGTGGGACGGCAATGAAGTCTGGCTCCTGGCAGCGGGTGGCACGCTGTATTTTGCGTTCCCTGCGCTTTATGCCAGCGGCTTCAGCGGATTCTACCTGCCGCTGATGATCGTCTTGTGGCTGCTGATTCTGCGCGGTTCCTCGATCGAATTCCGCAATCATATCAAGAGCGCGGTCTGGGACCCACTCTGGGATTTTCTTTTTTGCAGCTCGAGCTTGCTGCTCGCGCTCTTTTTTGGTGCTGCGTTAGGCAACGTGGTTCGCGGCGTGCCGCTCGGGGCGAGCGGCTATTTCTTCGAGCCGCTATGGACCAATTTCCGACTAGGAGAGGAGACCGGCATTCTGGACTGGTACACCCTTCTCGTCGGCGTTCTCGCCCTGCTCGCGCTGGTCATGCACGGCGGGCTTTGGGTGCAGTTGAAAACGGGCGGCGAGGTACGCTCGCGTGCCGGAAAATTGGCCGCCCGGAGCTGGTGGGGCGTGCTTGCGCTGACGGCGATGGTCACCGGCATAACTTTTCGCGTGCAGCCGCAAATCCTGGTCAATTTCTCGACCTGGCCGTGGGGCCTGATCTTTCCTCTGCTGGCCGTAACCGGACTGGCCGGCGTTCCTTTCGAATTGCGAAAGCGCAGCGAACGCCGAGCTTTCTTCGCCTCTTGCGCGTATTTAACGGGCATGCTGACGAGCGTGGTCTTCGGCGTTTATCCCATGGTGCTGCCTGCGCGGAATCCCCTGTACTCGCTGACGGTGAGCAACGCCAAAGCCGGAAACTACGGCCTGAGGGTTGGGCTTGTCTGGTGGGTCCCCGGCATGATTCTTGCCGCCGGTTACTTCACGTTTGTCTACCGCTCCTTCGCCGGCAAAGTCGCCTTGGATAAGGACTCCCGCGGCCACGGCGACTAGCGCGATGCTGTGCGCTTCCCGAGGCAGCGTCGATTCGGCGGGCGAATCAGCCCCGGGGTCCGTTCTCGGGGGCCGCCCAAACAGTCAAGTATCGAGTCCGAAACACTGGTACCCCCGTAGCGTTGACCTCGAGAAATTCCGCTGGGTACTGTGCCAACAAGGGCGCCCAGGTGTCCGCGGACGCATGTCCGCCAAAGAACGTCAGGCGAAAGACAAAGGTCCGGCAACAGAGCCCTTAGCCCTGCCTGACGCGGGGCCGTCGGCCCGGATGAATTCGCGGAACTTGGGGAAGGCGTGCTCGAAGCAAACAGCGCAGCTCAGAGATGGAAACAGTAAGCAAAGCCGGAAGGTACGAGATCGTTGGCGAGCTCGGCCGCGGCGCCATGGGCATTGTCTACAAGGCCGTCGACCCGGTAATCGGCCGCACCGTCGCCGTGAAAACCATCCGCCTCAGCGAAGAAGGCACCGGGCTCAACCGCGCAGAACTGCTGGCGCGGTTCCAGACCGAAGCGCGCGCCGCCGGCCTGCTCACTCATCCCAACATTGTGGTGGTCTATGACGCCGGCGAGGAAGACGGCCTGTACTACATCACCATGGAGTTGGTGGAGGGCAAGAGCCTGCAAGTCCTCCTCGACGGCGGACATTCCTTCCCCTTGTCCCGCACGCTGCGCATCATGGACCAGACCTGCAGCGCACTGCAATTTGCCCATGAACGCAACGTCGTCCACCGCGACATCAAACCCGCCAACCTGATGCTCGCCGCCGACGACACCGTCAAAATCACCGACTTCGGCACGGCCAAGATCCTGCAGTTCGGCAGCACCCAGCAAACCTCGCATGTAATGGGCACACCCAGTTACATGTCCCCGGAGCAAGTGAAGGGGCGCGGTGTGGACGGCCGCAGCGATATCTTCTCCCTGGGGGTCATGCTCTATGAAATGATCACCGGCGAAAAGCCCTTTCCCGGCCAGAACATCACCACGGTCATCTATAAGATTGTCAACGAGGAGCCCGTTCCGCCGCGCCAGATTGATGCCTCGATTCATCCCGGCATCAGCACGGTGGTGCTGAAGGCCCTCGCAAAAGAACCCGAGCAGCGCTATCAAAGCTGCCGCGAAATGCTGGAAGACTTGCGCAATTACCGGGCGCAAGGCTTTGCCGGAGCCAGCCCCAATTCAACGATGGTCATCGGTGGCGGCTCTCCTGCGGCAACCGTGGCCTCCGGCAATCTGGGCGGCCACGGATTTCCGGGCCACGCGCTTTCCGGCCATGCACCGGCGACAGATGATCCGACGGTTGTTGCCACCTCACGCTCTCCGAGAGAGCGCGCTGCTGCCCCCTGGCCGACTCCCGTCGTTCCCCGCACGGGAACGATGCAGTCGACCCCGGTCGAGCCTCCCAAGAAAAAGAGCGTCGTCGGCACGATTTTCGCGGCGCTGGCGCTTGTTGGCGTAATCGTCTACGGCGCAAACAAGATCAAACCCGTTTTTGAGGCCGCGCGCGCATTACACAACGCCCAGGTGAAGGAAACCCCTTCGTCCCGTTCCGCCGAACCTGCGCCGCGGGCTGCCACTCGGAATTCTGAGGCGAGCCCGAGCGCCGACGCCCCGCAGGGCCCGCACGAGGCTTCCACGAGCGCTCGGGACACCGTGGCCGAAGTGAAATCCGCGGATCCTTCGCCTGAAAAAGCCGCGCCAAGGAGACCCGACAATGCCATCAGTCCCAAGACCGCGGAATATAAGGGCCGCATTGAGGAAGCCATCTCCGAAAAAGGACTTGGCGGAGGCGCGAAGGTACAGAGCACGGGCAACACTTTGACTCTGGTCGGCAAACTCCGTCCCTCCGAACACGCCGAACTCTTGAAATTCCTCCGCAGCGCACCGGCAAGCGTGCATGTCATCGATCATATTGAGTACGACGATGCCGCCGCAAGCGCGGGGGCCGGCTCCGACGATTCGAGCCATCCGCTTCCGGCGCCGGGCCGCGGCGCGATTCACGTGGTTACCGACGTGATCGGGGCGACTGCGCTTCTCCAGGGACCGGCCGGCCATGTCCTGGGCAAGTGCGAGACGCCTTGCAGCTTCAACAATCTCACGCCGCAGCGTTACGGCCTGGAAGTGCAAAAGGACGGCTATCAACCTGTGCAAACCGCGCTCCAGATCAAAGGGGACGAAGCCCAGGATCAAAAGATTAAGCTCGAACCGCTCGCCAGGGGCATTTTCATCAGCACCGAGCCGCCGGGAGCGGACGTGTTCATCAACGGCGCAAAACAGTCCGGCCAGACTCCCGTCACGTTGCCGCTCGCTCCGGGGCAGTACAACTTGGTGTTGCGGCTGTCCGGCTACGAAGCCCACTCCGGGACCATACAAGTGACGGATATTCAAACGCAACTCAAGGTGCCCCTGACGGAAAGATCGGCTACGCGCGTTGCCTGGGCGCAAGTCACGAGCAATCCTAAGGGCGCGGAAATCATTGTGGACGACAACTCCACCGGACAGTTCACCCCCGCGCGGGTTCAGATACCTTCGGGGATTCACACGATCACGCTCAAGCTCGATGGGTACCAGCTCGCAAAGCGGACCGTCGAAGCGAGCGAAGGGGGCACGGTGCCCATCAACCAGACGCTGCGGCAAAAATAAGCGGCAATGGGCCCTTTGCACGGCTCGGCAAAGACGCAGTTTTTCTCCGCAAAAAAGGCCTCGCTACCTAAAGCGTAACAATTTGTTACATCCGCCCCCTTACGCGCCCTGGAACGTTGCACCTTTCTCACTCATTCTAAAAAACTTAGATCAGCTTCCCTTAGGATCGACAGTTGCTTGACGATGGAGCAGGCTTTGTTTGGATTGTGAGGACAAAGCCCGGACTGCGAAGGAATTGTGGAGAAATCTTTGTCTCTTCGAGCCACCTTGCCAACCCATGACCGTGAGCGCGGGACGCTGTCGAACGCGCCGATCGATGCGACACCGAAGGCGGCGGGCGGCGCGACGGCCGTCTCCCACTGGCTATCCGCAAACACAGATCACCGACCCAGCGAGGTTTATCGCGCGCTTCGCGACTTCCACCTACTCCTGCGCTCCGAACGCCTCTATGAAAAGAATCACCCCAGCCGGCTCGACAGCCTGGATAGCGCCTACGATTCCCTGCGGCCCGTCGCGGAATCACTTGAAGGGCTCGAGATTCGAATCGAGCGCGGCGGAATTGTTGCGCCGCGGGTCAGTGAGCGGCACCTGCCGGACGCGCGCGGAGAAATGCAGGCGCTGGCCGCGGATTTGCAGCGCGTGGGCATCTGGTCCCTGGCTTTCGCGAGGAAGTTCCATGTGGGCGAACTGGACACGCTGGCGCGATTGATGAGAGAGTCATTACTGAAATCAGAAGAGCCCGCAGGCGCTTCCGGAAATGCTTGGTGGCCCACCCGCCTCCTGGAGAATCGTGTGGAAGGCATTTCGGTCAATACGCAAACCGACCGCAAAGTGGACACGGTGCTGGCAAGCCTGATTGGTGCCCTGGTCGCCTATGGCGGCCATACTCCCCGGGAAACCCCGGAAACGCCGATCAAAGCGCCGGACTCGGACGACCTGATGGCCACGCTGCGGTTGTTGGCGCGCCTTACACCGCCGCTCGAGACCGCGCGCGGCCTTGCTCCCGAAGAAGCGGCGCGCGCCATTCACGGTGCCATGGAGGAAGCCAGCCGCGAGAGCGTGAGCATGCTGCTCCACTCCGTCTCGCAATATGCTCCGCGCGACGGCGAGCAGCCTCTTCCTTACCTGCTGCGGCTGTCGGAAAACATCATTCTGGAATTTCTTAGCGCCGAGTTCGCCGGCGGCTCGCTGCATTCTCCGGGAGTCCGTCCGGCATTCCAGCGCTTTGCTGAAGTCTTGGTGGAATCCGGAGCCTACACGGGTCCTCATGCCTCGCAGCACCTTTCCTCGCTGGCGGTCACCTGGGCGAGCGACACGCATTGCGACCAGGTGATCGACCGGTTCTGGCTGGAACTGCCGGCGCGGGAAAAATCAGCGGTGGTGCGCGGACCGGACGTCTGGTGCGTTCCCATCGCGGCTTTGCGGCAAACGCTTGGCCAACTCGTCGAAACCGGCGCGGACGCTCCTCGGCGCGAAGCGCGAAGCATGGTGCTGAATTATCTGCGTCGTCTGGACCTTCCCGATGCTTCGGCAAGGCGTTCGGTGGCGGCCGGTCTCAAAGAGCTTGTTCCGATCCTCGAATCCCTGTGGCCGAACCAATTGCCGGAGGAGCTCAGCCGCTCGGCCATGAAAGCTCTCCAGGAAGAAACGGCTCCGGAGACGGCAGCGCTGCTCGCCGCCTTGGTGGAAGCTCTCGGGCGCATCGCCGTGAATCGTGCCGACTTTGCCGGATTCGAATTGATCCTCACCGGTCTCGAGCGCTCCCCGCGCGACAAAGAACACGAGCATATGGCGGCTCTTGCAAACCGCCTGGTTGCGCAAGACCGCTGGTTCTTGCTGGTGGACGCTTCGCTTGCCAAACGGCCGCTCGATCCGGTTCTGCCCCGGCTCTTGCAGCGCGATCCGGAACGTTTGCTCGACCGCTTGACGCTGCTTTTGACCGAACCCCGAGGTGCAGAAATGCTGCAGGCGATGACCCGCCTCCTGCGCACCATCGGCGTGCCCGTCCTCAACGTTCTCGAAACCCGGCTATACGAGGCCCGGCGCCAGCGCGTGACCGCCGCCATCAAGCTCCTGGCGGCCTGCGACCCGGAGCGTTTGCTCCGCGGTCTCGCCCGGGCCATTGGGAGCTGGGAATGGAATCTTCAGGATCTGGCGGTAAGCGAGCTCTCGCGGCCCTCGAATTCCGCCTCGGCGCAAAGCGTTGCTTTCGTTTTCTCCGCGATTCTTGCGGAGGCGCATGCGATGGTTGTGCCGATGATGATCGACCAAATCGGATTAGCCAAGGAAGACACCGCCGTCCCGCAACTTTTGGAAATCGCCGCCGGGGAACACGAAGTTTTGCGCGATCAGTTTGTCCGCATCAAGGCCATCGAGGCCCTCGGTCGGATGCGTTCGTCGGATGCCGCCGAACTCCTGCGCACGCTCGTGGAAAAGCGCGAAGGCCTAGCTTATCGAGAGCCCGCCGGCCTGCGCGCGGCGGCCGAGGACGCGCTTGCCCTCATCGAGAATCGGCCTTCGTTCAAGCAAGCTGCCGCCGCTTTTGGTGCCCCGACCCAAGCGAGCTCCGGGTACCTCGTTCCCCGCCGATATGTCCGTGTGCCCCTGGAGTCGCCGCTACGCGCGCAAATTGAAGGAATGCCCGCCGGTCTCGCCCGCGTCAAGACCATCAGCCTAGGAGGCGCTTACCTCGAGTCTCCGCAAAAACTTACCGTGGGCGACTCCATCAAGCTCGAAGTGCGCGCCGGCCTTCGCAAAATCACTTTCACCGCCGTGGTTCGCAATATCGGCCAGGAAGGCACCGGCGTGGAATTCGTCCACATGCGTGACGAAGACCGCGAACGTCTCCGCAAGTTCGTCCAGCGCCACCTGCAACTCTAGCCCTCGAATCGCCGACCCGGCATGCGCCAAGCCGCGTGAGTGGCGACAAGAAGCGACACTCCCCCCAGTTTTCTGCCGTTGCTCGTCTTGTCGCTTGCCAGACGGGCCCGCTTGCCACCATGCTCTGGTTGGCAGCCGGAGAGTTGACTCAAAGACAAGCGCAGAGAAGTTTTCAGTTGAAAGCCGGGCTCCATTGCAGTAAAAGCCCTGTATTCAATTGTTTCAGGTGTGAAGCCCGGCGGGGCCCGCCAGCGCTAGCGGCAATTCAGGTGCAACAGGAGGGAGACTCATGCAATCGAGGCAAGTCGTGTGTGCTTTGGCGGGTTGGCGGTTGATGTGCGAGGCCGTGTTGCTTGTTTTGTTGGTCCTGGGCGGAGGAGCGACGGTGTCCGCCCAAGTCAATACCGCGACGCTTTCGGGCACGGTTTTTGATCCGCAGAATCTCGCCGTCAGGGGCGCAAAACTAACCCTGACCAACGCGGCCACCGGGGCAACGCGCACCGCGGTCACCGACGACGGCGGCCGCTACAACCTCGTGGGTCTGCCCCCTGGGCATTACGAAATAACCGTGGATGCCGGGACAAGTTTTGCCATTTATCAAGATAATGCTGTGATTCTGACCGTTGGCGAAGCCGCGACCCTCAATCCAGTGCTTCAGTTGGGCGGCGAGAAACAAAGCGTCATGGTGACGGCCGAGGCAGCGCTGGTGGAAACGCAGAAAACCGACGTTTCATCGACGATCAACTCTCGTCAGATCACCAACTTGCCCATCAACGAGCGCAATTACATTAACTTCACTTTGCTCAATTCCCAGACCGCGCGCGACAACACGCCATCTATCGGCGCCGCACCGACGAGCGGTCTCAACTTTGGCGGGCAGCGCGCCCGGTCGAATGAGGTCAGCGTCGACGGAGCCGACGCTGTAGACAAGTCCGTAGGCGGCGTGCGCGCTACGGTGTCGCAGGAGGATGTGCAAGAGTTTCAAGTGATCACCAGCAATTACATGCCGGAGTACGGCCGCGCCACCGGCGGAGTGGTGAACATCGTTACGAAATCCGGCGCAAACCAAGTACACGGAAACGCGTTCGGCTTTCTCCGTGCGACGGCAATCCAGGCGCGGGACCCCTTCTCTGTCCAGGGCAGTTTCAACCCCGCAACTGATTCCGTCACTCTCACTCCGGTGAAGCAGTCGTACACCCGTGTACAAGCTGGTGCCACGCTAGGCGGACCGCTCCAGAAAGACAAGACGTTCTATTTTTTCTCCTATGAGACCATCCGGGCTCAGACGAGCGGATTCACCAGCATCGGAGAGGGCAACTTTGGCTTGGTGCCCGTTCCTGGCGCCAGCGTGTGCTCCTCGACGCCCCTGCTGCTAACGGGAGGCCCGAATGGGCAAGCAACTTTTTACCCCGCCGCGATCGCGGCCGCGGGCGGGTGCGGAAGCCCCGGAGCGGTTCCGCTTATCACCGGAGCAGCTCTTAGTGGCGCCGCCTCCGCAGTCGCCCTGTTTGGGAACACTGGGACTCTGCCAGCTCCGCTGAATTCATTCCCTGAGAACGGCACCGCCTGCGGCGGAGGCACAGCACCGTGCTTGCTTCCAGCAAGCTTCCAGGGACTTGTCACCCTTCTCGGAAACTACCCAACTCGCGAAGGCACTAGCCTCTGGTCGCTGCGGCTCGATCACAACTGGAGCAGCAACAACTCTACCTTTATCCGAGCGAGCGTGACACCTTCGCTCGTCACCGGCATCCAGGTGAACGCCCAAAACCAGAATTTCGGCCAGAACGCAGGGAACCGCACCTCCCAACAGCAGACTCGTGATCTCGCCATCGTGGCCCAGCACACAACCGCAATGACCAACGCGCTTTTCAACGAGCTCCGTTTCCAATTCGCGCGCAGGGGACTCCATTACGGGTTTTCCAATCTTCCGGGGGGAAGCGATCCGGCTGTTAACCTGACTGGATTTGCTTTCTTTGGCCGTGAGCCTTTCACGACCGAAGATCGGGTAGAGCGCCGGTTCCAGTGGACCGACAATCTCAGTTGGACAAAGAGAGGTCACACGTTCAAATTCGGCGGCGATGTCAACTTGATTAAAATCAACACCAATGCATCACAGATCTTTACGCTGAACTACGGCGGAGTGTACACGTTCGGCAGCCTGGATCCCGGCTCGTTCGGCTTCCCCGCCTCTTTCCCGTCGTTCAACGCGGTTCAGGCATACGGCCTGGGAATTCCGACTACCTACTTCCAGGGCATCGGCAATACCAAGCGTCCGACGACAGATACAGGACTGGGAGTTTTTGCCCAGGACAGTTGGAAAATCAGCAGTAAGTTCACCTTCAATTACGGGGTTCGGTACGACATCGAATGGGCGCCGATTTTTCCCCCGGCCACCGCACTCAACGCCGCCGCCGCACAGGCGGAGGGCGTTATTCAGGGCATCCCGCTAAACAGCAAGAACGTGCAGCCTCGCGCCGGAATTGCCTGGGACCCCTGGGGCAATGGCAAGACCGTGATTCGGGCGGGGTATGGAATTTTCTATGACAACCCGTCTCTCGCACTTGGGTTCCTTGCCAATGCCTTCGACGGCGCGGAATCCTCTTTGATTGAGACTGGTGGTGCGGGCCCATGCGTGGCTTCGCCTGGCGGTTGCAATCTCGACAACGTGTTAAACTTCTCCGCCCTCAACGCCACGAACATTTTCCAAGGAACGCTGACCGGAAACATCACCGGCTGTTCGACCTCGGTTCCCGCGACGATGTGCTATTTGCCCCAGCAGCAGCGTTTCTATTTCTTCCAGCCCAATTCTCTGTTTACCGGCCAGCGCTACCTGGGATTCCCACTCGCACCGGCCGTGGGGCCGCCATTCGGCCCAGGATACCCCCTAACGGTGCTGCCCTTCACGATTCCCGTGGAGAAGAATTTCAAATTTGGCTACGCACAACAAGCCAACCTCACTCTTGAGCGAGAAATTACCAAGGATTGGAAAATCAGCGCCGGATATAACTTCACACACGGAGTCCATTTGGACCGTACGCGGAACATCAACGTGACGAACCCGGCCCTCCTCGTTTCGAATGATAGCCACGCGGTTGCGGCCGGCCTTGTCGCCACGGGCACGAATCCGCTTACGGTTACGGTCCCTGTTTCGGGAACAGTCAACGGCTGTGGCGCAGGCACCCTTGTCGCCAACACGCCGGGTGGCGGAAGCGTTCTCATCAGCTCCCCTACGATCCCCATTCTCGTTCCGGGTATCGTCGGCGAGGGATTCACCGGTCCGGATTGCAGCGGGAGTATGGTCGGTCTGATCGGCACTCCTGCAGTGTTCAACTACTTCCGGCCGTCCGGTCCGAACCCGTCCTTCGGCGCTCTGCTCCCCGGCGGCTATGCCACGCTCGTTGGTTTGGCACAGGCCGCGCGGTTCCTCGCACCGGGAACCGGTACGGTTCCTGTGCCGTGGAGCGATGTGAGCCCGCAAACCTCCCAAGGGAACTCCGTATACCACGCGTTCACGCTCACCGTGACAAAGAGGTTCTCCCACGGCGTGGAATTGCTTTCAGGTTGGACCTATTCACACACCATTGACGATTCGACGGACCTGTCCACGCTGCTCAACCCTCAGAACAACAACAACCCGCACGGAGAGCGCGGCAACTCGGATTTCGACCAGCGGCACCGCTGGATCACCAGCGCGGTCTTTCAGTCGCCCAGCGGCAAGTCCGGAGACGGCTTCGCCAAGCATCTATTCGGCGATTTCACCCTTGCGCCCATCATCGAAGTCGCTTCTGGCCGGCCCTACAATGTCTTGATCGGCACGAATCCGAACCTGGACTTTGGCACCGCGACGAATCGCCCCGACGCTTTCCCCGCTGGGAAAGTACCCGCAGGCTTGCCGGTGATCACCTCTCCCTTTGTAAAGGGCACCGATTTCACGATTCCCACAGAATGCCTGGGGCCGACGAATCAGCCCTTCCCTCCGAGCCTCACCGTTCCGTCACCACCCTTTGGCTGTGTGGGGAATCTCGCGCGCAACGCCTTTACACGGCCCGGCTTTTTCCAGATCGACCTTCGGCTCGCGCGCAAGTTCGCTATGGGCGAGCGCATGAATCTGGAGGTGATCGCTGACGGCTTTAACATGCTCAACCGGTTTAACGTGAGCGACGTCAGCCCGCTCTGTGACCCGATCTCCGGCAGCTGCAACGCAGGCCAGCCGAGCGCCGCCCACGACCCGCGCACTTTCCAGTTTGCGCTAAAGGTGAATTGGTAGGAAAAATTCCAAACAAAGTGAGGGTGAAGAAGGCCCTGCTCTGTCGGGTCTTCTTCTTTCTCAGCCTTTAGAACTCGGATGCACGCGTCTTCAGTCATCCCTCTCCCTTCCGCTTTTTCAGCCTTCCACTTTCCATCCCACATGCGCTCCTCCTGCCGTTCTCTCTCGACCGCGGACCTCTGCTAAAGTAAGGGAACCGTTTCCGTCATGACCTCAGGAGAACCAATGACCGGAGTCCTTATCGGTGTAGCCATGGTGGTGGCTCTTGCGGTCCTCTGGCTGGTGTTCGAGGGCCTCAAGAGCCGCCAAAAGAAGGAAACTCTCGAATCGCAAATGAACGAATTGCGGCGTGACCTGCAGAGTGTGGCCACGGCGCAGGCCAAAAGCACCGGTCAGATGGAAGCGATCGCCACGGGCGTGGCACAAAGGCTCGACAGCGTCACTCCGGCCCTGCAGGAAGCCGTCAAGAACTCCGCCCAGATCACCGGCCAGCTGGCCTCCGACGCCGAGACGCGCATGGCCGAAGAACTCAAGAATGCCCGCGACCAGATCAGCCAAATCCAGCGGCAGCTTGGCGAAGTCCACCAGGCCAGCGCGCAGTTGTCGCAGGCCGCCGAGACCATCGAAGGAATTCTGGGCGGCGCCAAGTCGCGCGGCTCGCTCGGCGAAATCACCCTCGAGCGTCTGCTCGAAGACTCTTTGCCTCCCCGCCTCTATGCCATCCAGTACCGCTTCAGCAGCGGCGAAGCGGTGGATGCCGTGATTTTCCTCCGCGACAAGAAACTGATGGCCATCGATTCCAAGTTCCCGCTCGATGCCTACCGCCGCATCGCCAGTGAGGGAGACGCAGCGCGCCGCGCCTTTGGCAACGCCGTCAAGGGCCACGCAGACGCCATCTCCAAAAAATACATCGTGCCGGAGGAAGGCACGCTCGATCTCGCGCTCATGTTTGTGCCCTCGGAAAGCGTATACTACGAGCTGCTCATGATTGCGGACGCTAAAGGCCAGCCTTTGGACGCCTACTGCCGCGAAAAACGGGTCATCGCGGTTTCCCCGAACACGCTCTACGCCCACCTTTGCGTGATCGCCATGGGCCTGCGCGGCATGCAAACCGAAGAGAATGTCAGGCGGCTCCTTGACAACCTCTCCGGGCTCGAGAAACACCTGGAAAAATTTGCGGATAAGTTCGCCGTCATGGGGACGCATTTGAAAAATGCTGCCCAAAGCTACAGTGACGCCGACAAGCTGCTGGAAAAAACCCACGATGCTCTGGAAGGAATGCTCGCGCCGGACCCCGCCGAGCCCGCCCTGGAAAACGACCAAAGCCTGCTCCGCTTCACCGCGGAAGCCAACTCGACCGCACCCGCCGGCTCCAAAAAATCCGCTTGAGCCTTGCCGGTAGCGCCACAACGCGCAGCCATACTCGAATCCCTGCGGTTCTCCTCGTTTCGCCGACCGTCGTTCGCCCCGGACCCGAGGAGTCTCGGCCTTTCCCGGCGTAACTTGTCCCTGTCCATCGAGAGCGGGAGAAACGCACCGCGGGGCGCGTACTGTCGAGAATCGGCACATCTCGTCCGATCGAGGGCGGTGATGGTGGCAGGTCTATGCCGCTTGGCACGAGCGATTCGGCTAGTGGCGCTCGGGGCGGCCGAGCGCGGGCACCAGCCGGATGGAGATGAGAAACGTGCCGTTCTTTTTGCCGACGACCTCGAACGGCGCGACATTTTCTTCGTCGCCGCCGGAGCTCAGGCGCCGCACAGGATTTCCGCCCGCAAGCTCCGCGATATCCGGAGCCAGGTTGCGCGCTTCGAGAGAAATCTTTTCCGCGGTGCCGCGCACGCGCACCGTCAGCGTGCGATGCTCGCCGCGCTTGAGCGGCGAGGAATCGGCTTCCAGCTCCAGCCCGACGAAAACCACGGAGAACTCTGGCGCATCGCGTTTTGCGCACGAGACCGTGACCTTCGCCGGCCCGGGTTCGAGCTCCGCCGGCGGGAGAACCGTCAGCGCCAGCGGCGAGGACGCCAGCACCAGCGCGCCGTGGTCCGCGATCGTGACCTGGTTCGAATCGGCGTCGCCGCAAAATTCCTTGCCGAGAACTTCAAAGCGGTCCGTCAGCGAAGCCACATGCGGGGCCGAGGAGATTTCCATCGCGGGCGCTGACGCCTCGGTAGCCGTCAGAATCATGGACGACACGCGCCCCGGACGGCCCTCGATCGACCCGAAAATGACGCCGGGATCGAGCGGCGCCACGAAAAGCGCCCGGCCCGTCGCGTCCGTCCTGAGATGGTCGCCGTTCGAGAAATGGATCGCGACTCCCGGCGCGAGCCGCCCATTCGTATCCAAGACCGCGAGCGTGGCGCGTTCGCCGGAAACGATGCGCTTCGGCAAGAGCAGGATGCGGGCCGCGGCAGGCGCGAGAGGAGTTTGCTGCGCCGCCAGTGCGGGAGCCAGGCCGCTCGCGATCGACCAGGCAAGGAAGAAAAATTTGCGGCGGGCAGCCATCCGTGAATTGTAGTGGAGAAGCAAGCGCCTGGGAAAGGCCCGCCGGGCGGGAGAAAGCGAGTTTTTAGAATCGCATCCCCAACTGGCATTTTTTCTTGTGCTCCTCGGGCACGCCAGCACTTCCTCGGGTGATCATTTTCTAGAGACGACGGGCTCTTGTTCCGGCCGATACACCAGGACGGTTCGGCTCATGACGCCCGCCGAGAGGCGCCGCAAACGATAGCGGTAGGGCCGCGGCGCCCAACCCGTGGAGGAATCTTCCAAGCGGTAGAAAGTATCTTGATACTTCACCGTTCGCGGGGGTGTCCAATCCGGTTTCCTGCGGCTAGCGCGAATCTCCAAAAACCCTTCCGCACCTTCTGTGCTGACGCAAAGTTCATCGGGAATGCCGGCGGTTAGTGAAACGCGAACTTTTTCGCGGATCGCTCCGACATACGAAGACAAATTTCCTTCCGTGTAGCCGCCCTGTTCTGCGGCGCTCGGGCCGCGCTGCCCGGTGATTTTCAGAAAGATCTGATCCAGCACAAACAGAGGAAGAATTCCAAGACCGCTTTCCGCAAAGGCCGCGGCCACGAGCCGGACGCTGCCCTCGACGGCGAAGTAGGCAATCAGCCAGGTGAGCGGATGCGTGGCAAAGATGAAGATGGCCATAAAGCCGATCTCTTGCTCGTTCACTCCCGGACCCGCTTTGCCTGCAAGGGCCAGGTCTAATCCGCGAGAGACCCAGGTGGTCACTGAATAGGAATACCAGTAGAGCATGGCGGCCACGGCAACCAGGAACTCGGCTAATCCACTCAGAATGGAGGGGACGCGCCAATCGGCGGATGGGAGAAGCGCGAGCGAGCAGCGCCACCGTTTGGGCAGTAGCGCGACGAATGGCCCCAGAAGAAAACGGAGCATGGCGGAGCGCCTTTTCAAAAAGCATACCATCGAGGACCAAGGGTTCGTTTCGGAATCGCGCGGCGCGGCCGATACCCCCGCCCCCCTTCTTTGTAAGCGCGCCTTTAAAGAACTTATTATAGGGGCGGTCGACCGTCGCCTTTGCCAGCAAAGGCGAACCATCCCGCCTGCGTGGGGCAGGCGCGGATGTGGCGTAAATGCGAGTAATTAGTAGGGTTCAGAGTCCTTTCCTGGCGCCTGGGGTGTGCTAGCGTGGGAGCAGGCCAGGAGAGGGCCCGGGCGTGTGGGCAGGGGTGTGAGTTCGCCGTGTCCTCGAACAGCCGTTGGAGGGCGCCAGCAGGAGCACGTGTGCAAATTGCGTGTGGCGGCGTGACCGACGTAGGTCGCGTTCGAACGAACAACGAGGATTGCTTCCGCATCGTGATGCCGCTGAACCTCTACGTGCTGGCCGACGGAATGGGCGGAGAAGCACACGGCGAAATTGCCAGCGCGCTGGCGGTGGAAACCGTGGTGACACACTGCCTCGACGCGGAAGCCAATCCAGCGGCGAACGTAATCGGAAAGGTGGAGCCGCGCTGGAGCGCCAAGACCAAACGGCTTTCGACGGCCGTGCATCTGGCCAACAAGAAGATTTGCAAATCCGCAGAGGAGCATCCGGAGCAGCACGGCATGGGAGCGACCTTGACGGCGGCGTGGATTGACCGTTCCAAACTGAGCATTGCGCACGTCGGCGACAGCCGCGCGTATTTGCTTCGCGGCGGTTCGCTGCTGCAGCTCACGCGGGACCACTCGCTGGTTGCGGAACAAGTGCGCCGCGGAATGTTAACCGCGGCGGAAGCCGAGGAGAGCGAAATGCAGAGCGTACTGTTGCGTGCGCTCGGCGTCCAGCCGGAGATCGAAGTGGATGCCGAAGAACACATGCTTTTTCCGCGCGACGTGTTGATGCTGTGCTCCGACGGATTGACGCGCGTAGTCACCGAGCCGGAAATTGCCGGGGTACTGCAAGCCGAAACCGATCCGATACGCGGCGCGGAAGAGCTGGTAGCCATCGCCAATGATCGCGGAGGCCCGGACAACATCACCGTGGTGATCGCGCGGATGCTTAAAGATTCCAAGGGATGGTTTTCCTGGTTGCGCCGCGGGGCGCGCAAGAACCTAGGCAACAATGGCCACGCTGGAGGAAAGTAACGATGCCTAAACTTAGCCTCATGTTCGACAACAAACTGGTAAGAGAGGTGCCGGTAGGAAGCCGCCCGGTAACCATCGGGCGCGCCCCGGATAACGACTTGTCCGTAGACAACCTTGCCGTCTCCAGCTACCACGCGAAGGTTTACTTCGAAGCGGGGCGCATGGTGATCGAGGACCTGAACAGCCTCAACGGCACGTTTGTCAACGATCTGCGGGTCGAGCGCGCCACGCTGCACGACGGAGATAAAGTTCACATCGGCAAGCACACCATCAAGGTGGATACCAGCGGCGATGCGCCGGTGTCGTGGCAGTCCGGCCGCAAAGCGGCCGCGCCGCGCATTAACGAAACGATGGTGCTGGACACCAAGGAGCGGCGCCAGATGCTCCAGCAGGCCGCGGCGATGGGCGAGTCCATGCAATTCGCCTCGACGCGCGTGAAGGTTGCGACGCTCATGGTGCTCGGCGGAAACACGGACCAAAAAGAGTACATTTTGACAAACAAGCTGACGGTCATCGGAAAGTCCCCGATGGCCACGGTGAAAGTGAAGGGCTGGTTCAAGCCGCAAATGGCGGCGCAGATCAACCAGCGCGATGACGGCTACTTCCTTGGCCCCGGCGACAAAGTGCCCTCGGTGAACGGCAGACCTATCGGCGGACCGACGCGGCTGAACGACGGCGATGTGATTGAAGTTTCCGGCGTGAGGCTGAATTTTATTTTCCGCGAGTAGCGTTCGAACGCCATGGCAGCTCCGTCAGCAGGCTGGTGGCAAAGGCGGGGCTTGTTCGGCCTCTACGAACTGCTGCAGTCGTGGTGGCGGCACCGCATCTCGTTCCTTCTCAGCCTGAGCATTACGCTCGCCGCGCTCACGAGCTACTACCTGGTTTTTCTGCAGGAAACGAGGACCCCGCTCTCCGAACTCGTCCAGCGTCTGGAACTCGACACGCTCGACACCCGCTTCCGTTATCGTCCCGCGCGATTCGCACACCCTGACTCGCGCATCGCCATCGTGGATATCGACCAGAAGGCGCAGGAAGTTTTGGGGCGCTGGCCGTTCTCGCGGATCTATTTTGCAACATTGCTCGACGCCCTTCACGAGGACGGGGCGGCTGTCGCGGCCTTTGACATCACCTTCAGCAAACCGGATCAAACTGCGGCGCCACTTCGTTCGCTTGCGGCTTCGCTCGAAGACCGCCGGCAAAACCGTGAACCTGTCGACCCCAAGGTTATCGGGGAGATAAACCGGCTCGTTGCCGAATACGATGCCGACACAAAGTTTGCCGCCGCCATCCGACGTTTTGGCCCGGTCATTCTTGGCAACTATTTCCTGTTTACGCCGGCGGACCTTCAGGGACTCAGCGATCGGACGCTCGACGCCTATGCCAACCAGATCTCGTTCTTCGCGTTTCCGCCGGCGCATGCGATGCGGCCGGAATCCGGGAAACAAGACAAGTTGAACCTGATGCAGGATTTCGCAGCAGCCAGATTGCTGCCGCGCGGCGCGGAAGCGAATTTGGACGCTCTTACCTCCGCGATGCGGGGCGACACCTCCTGGACCGGGTTCTTTAATTTTCCGCCGGACAGCGACGGAGTGGTCCGCCGCGCCACGCTGGTGCTACCGTACGGGCGCTCGCAAAATCCCGACGAGTGGGATCTCTATTCCTCGCTGGACCTCGTCGCTGCCCGGGCCCTGATTGGCCGGGAGGCGCAAGACAGCAATCTCTTCTACGGCCCGACGGGCATTTGGAAGATTTCTCTCGGAAGCAAGGCGGCGATTTACCCCGACGGCCGCGGCCAGTTGCTTATCAACTACGAGGGCCCTTGGGGAACTTTTCCGCACTACTCGATCGCGGATGTTCTCGAGCGAAAATGTGCGCCGGGAACATTCCGGGGGAAGCTGGTGCTGGTCGGCGCAACGGCCACGGGGATCGGAGACCTCCGCGCAACGCCCTTTGGCGGCGCGAATTTTCCCGGGGTGGAAATCCACGCCAACGTCGTGGACAACATCCTCAACGACCGCTTCTTGCGGCGAGGCGCGAAACAGGCGCTCATCGACGTGCTGCTGATTTTCGCTTTCGGCATTCCGCTGGGGATCTGGATGGCGCTCGTATCGCCGCGCTGGATGTGGTTTGGCGCTTTCCTGTTTGCGCCTTTGGTTGGGGTGGATTACTGGACGTTTTTGCACGGCTGGTGGCTCAACTTCACCGTGCCCGCGGTGACGCTCGCGTCCAACGTTTTGCTGGTTTCTCTTTATCGGTCGCTCGTTGAAGAAAAGGAAAAGCGCCGCGTGCGCGCGGCGTTCGGCCAATACCTCAGCCCGGAAGTGATCCGCAGATTGCTCGTGAATCGGCGGCTGGTCGAGCCAAAGAAAACGGAAATCACCGTGATGTTCAGCGATATTCGGGGCTTCACGACGATTTCGGAAAAACTCGACGCCCAGGAATTGGCGCTTTTTCTGAACCAGTACCTCTCGGACATGACCAGCCTGGTTTTCGATCACCACGGCACGCTCGATAAATATATCGGCGACGCGGTCATGGCTTTCTGGGGCGCGCCCTTCGAAGAACCGGGGCACGCGGCGAAGGCTTGCAAAGCCGCACTGAAGATGATGGACCGCGTCCGCGAGTTGCAAAAACAGTGGACGGCGGAAGGAAAGCCGCATCTCGATATCGGCATCGGCCTGAACACCGGCATGGCCAGCGTGGGCAACATGGGTTCGGCGCTGCGTTATGGGTATACGGCGCTCGGCGATGCCGTGAATCTGGCCTCCCGGCTGGAAGGGCTGAACAAAGACTACGGCACGCACATTATCGTAAATGAATCGACCTACCAGGCCGCGAAAGAAAGCGGCTTCCTGTTTCGCGAGCTGGATCTGATTCGCGTCAAGGGCAAGCTCCAGCCGGTCACCATTTGGGAGCTCATCGGCCGCGAGGGAGAGGATACCGTCTACGGCGCGCCGGAAGAGGCTCGCTCTCGAGTCGAGCTTTTCCAGAGCGCTCGCGCTCTCTACGGCAGGCGCCGGTGGCAGGCTGCGCAGCAGGCGTTCCAAGAAATTCTCGACAAGTGGGGGGACGACGGCCCTTCGCGTGCCTACTGGAAACGCTGCCAGGAATACCTCTTCGCAGAGCCGCCCGCGACCTGGGACGGCGTGTTCACGATGACCCACAAATAGAGCTTCCGCCGGTACCGCTGCTCGGGATGTTCCGCCTCCCGCCGAAGTAAATAGGGTGCCAGCCGTGCTGATGGAAGGCGCAAGGCCAAGCTGTTAATTGTGTGTTTAGGTTGCGTCTACGATGATAGCTTCCCGAGACTGCTTGCTCCGTGAACCATTCAGGAAGCAAGCCTTCGGGAGAAAATCCATGAGCCTTCTGCGAACGACGAATCTTGCTGCGCTAGCTTGCCTGTTTGTCGCTGGAGTGGTCTCTGCTCAAGAAAAGAAGATCAAAAGATCAGACCTGCCGCCCGCCGTTGAAAAGACGGCGGCGGAGGTCAGCAAGGGCGCGACCATCAAGGGATTTTCCAAAGAAACAGAAAACGGCAAGACCACTTACGAAGTAGAAATGGTAGTGAACGGACACACCAAAGACGTGGAAGTCGACGCTAATGGAGCAATCCTCGAGGTGGAGGAACAGGTCGAGATGGACTCACTGCCTGCCGACGTGAAAGCAGGACTCAACGCCAAAGCGGGTCGCGGCAGGATTCTGAAGGTCGAATCGCTCGTGAAAAACGGCCAGCTTGTGGCGTACGAGGCCAAAGTGGAAACGGCGGGCAAGAAATCGGAGATGCAAGTCGGTCCGGACGGTAGACCGCTCGACCACCAAGAATAAGAACGATTTGCCTGGCCAGAGAGGGCGCTGGTTCAACACCAGGACCCAGGGCTCAGCACAGACATGGCGGTTGGAACCCTATACGTCGAGGAACTCAAAGCCACCATGCGCGGTCGCTTTGCGTGGCTTGGCGCCGGCGTCATGCTGCTGGCGGTCGGCTGCGTGGCGACCGTGGGGACGCAGGATACTTGGCTTGACGGCTACGGCATCATCGCGTACTTCCTGGTGCCCCTGGCTTTCATCCCGCTCGCGGCCGTGTTTCTCGCTAGCCCTCGCGCGAATCGGTTTGTGGAGAGCGTATTCACGGCGCCGGTGGAACGCCGTGATTGGCTGGCGGCCAAAATCTTGGTGCTTGTGACCATAGCGGCCGCCTACTACGTGGCACTGCTTCCGATGATGCTCGTCTATACGCATCATGTGGGCCTGCCGTTGCTGTTGCGGAAGTTGCTCGTCTGGGCTCCGTGTTTGCTTCTCACGAGTATCGCCATCGGCGCCCTAATCGGCGTGCTCTTCATTGGCCAGACCATCGTTGCTCCTGCGGCCACGGGCATGGGGGTGCTCCTGGCGTATGCCGGTTTCGTTCCGCTCCAGGAACTGCTGGTCGCGCAGGGCAACGGCGCGACGCGCACAGGCCACCTGACTCTGGCGAGCCCCGCGGTTTTGCTGAAGAACGCTTTCGCGTTCACGCTCGCCGTCGGCAGTATTCCCGCTACCACCACGCGCACGTGGATCGCTGCCGCGCTCGTGGTCATTGTTGCGCTGGCGCTTGCTGCGTGGGTGTTTCTCCGGGCGCAAGGCGTTGAAACCTGGGAAGCCACCCGCGCGCAACGCTGGACCATCGCGATCGGGATCCTGGCACTCGTCCTGATGCCCGTGACCATCGCGGACACCAACTACGACGCCCCTGCCCCGCACGGGACCAACGCTCCGTCGATCCAGCGCCTGTTCGCTCGTGCCGGCAGCAGCCTGGCGCTGACGTTGCCTGGCAGTCCGCCGCCCGCACGGTGTTGCGGCACCATCCTGAATCGCGACGAATGGCCGCCGTTCGGCACGGACGAACCTACGCGGCGGGATCTCCTGGTTTTGCTGCCCGTCGACGCCACCCAGCGCATTACGGACCTGCACATCCAGATCGCAGGAGAAAGCGGACTGGAAGTGAGCGCCAATCCGCAAGGGCTTTCTCCCGCGCCTGAAGCCCTTGAGACGCGCACCTACGCGAATGACTCCGGCCCGGCAGCCGCCGATGGCCACCACGTTGTCACCGGCTGGGTGGCGCGCGTTGCGGTTACGTTAACTCCCACGCGGCCTTGGGACATAGGCGGCGATCGCTATCCTCTGCGTGTCGCCGCGACGTACCAGGTTGCCGGCGAAAGTCGGACGTTCTCGGCCCGGGCCGCCGTCGACGCGCAAGTGTCGAGCGCTATCTACGAAATGGGCGTCGCTTCGTTGATTTTCCCCATCGTCTGTTTTGGCCGGGCCTACCGGCGCTGGCGTCTGACGCGATGAGTGCTTTGATCGAATACGCGATTGAGATGGAGGGCCTGACTCGGCGTTTTGGCGACTTCGTCGCGGTGGACCACGTCACGTTAAAGATTCCGAAGGGCCAAATCTATGGATTCCTCGGTTTGAACGGCGCAGGAAAGACGACGACCATCCGCATGCTCACCACGCTCCTGCCACCGAGCGCGGGCAGGGCGAAGCTGTGGGGGCACGACGTGGTCAGAGAACCTCTCGCCGTCCGCAAGCTCGTAGGGCTTGTAAGCGACGAGACCAGCGAGAGTCAATCGACCTGGACGGCGCGCGAGTACCTCTCCTACTTTGCCCGGATCCGCCGCCTGGCGAATCCTCGCGAGGAAGTCGAGCGAATCCTGGACGATGTTGGCCTAGCGGCCAAGTTTCGACCGAAACGGATCGGCACCTATAGCACGGGCATGAAACGAAGGGTGGAGATCGCGCGCGCCCTCATGGGCCGCCCAAAAGTACTTTTCCTGGACGAGCCCACGCGTGGGCTCGACCTGCCGGCTAAACGCGACATGTGGAGGCTCTTGCAGAGGCTTGCGGCCACAGAAAACGTCACCACGTTTCTCAGCAGCCATGATGCACAGGAAATCCGGAGCCTCTCGAGCGAGATCAGCGTGATCGCCAGGGGCCGGCTGGTTCATACGGGCGCAACGCGCGAACTGGGCGCCGACATCGACGCCTTCGAGGAGCGCCTGGTCGGGATGCTGACACAGTCCGAGCCGAGCGAGCCAGCCGGCTTGCCTTTCCGAGAATAAGCGGGCAGCGCTAAGGAAGTTCCGATCGTTCTGCTCGTCGGCTCTTCCGCCCCAGCAACCTCCGAAGTGCAAAGTCCCGACCAAATTGGATGGAGCCATGGGTGTGCCCTATGTCAAAATGGTGGCATCGAATGACTTATCGCAGCACGAGATTCGTGGATCTGTTGCTGCCCGGGCGTTAGCGTTGGTTTGCAGGGCGCGCCCGTTCGATCTTGGGCGTTGACTAAGGGAAGCCGCGCCGTTTGGAACCTGGGAGATTGTGGCCAGCCGAATGGTCCTTTACAGGTCGCCCGGGTCGTACCCAAAACATGGCCCCAAGGAATCTAATAGCGCAAGGCAAGAGAAGCCACCCTGCCCATTGTAAACAGGGCGCGGATCACGCGTTCTGACGAGGAGAAAGAGAAGTAGGTTATGTGGATTGTCCGATTGGCACTACGCAGGCCATACACCTTCGTGGTGCTGGCGCTTGCCATTATTCTGGTCACCCCGCTCGTGCTGATGCGCACGCCCACGGACATTTTCCCGGAAATCAACATCCCCGTGGTGACCATCGCCTGGACCTATACGGGGCTCTCGCCGCTCGAGATGGAGCGGCGCGTCACCTCGACCATCGAACGCGGCGCGACGACCATGGTCAACGATATCGAGCACCTGGAGTCGCAATCCCTTCCCGGCATGACCATCATCAAGCTCTTTTTTCATCCGCGAGCCAATATCTCTACGGCGCTGGCGCAAACGGCCGCCGCCACCGAGACGATGATGAAGTGGCTTCCGCCGGGCGCCACTCCACCGCTCGTGATCATTTACTCCGCTTCGACCGTTCCGGTCATTCAAATCGGACTCACCAGCGACACCATGAGCGAGCAGGAGCTGTTCGACCTCGGCACCACCTATCTTCGTCCCAAGTTCACCACCGTGCCCGGCGCGGCCATTCCCTGGCCGTACGGTGGAAAGCAGCGTTTCATCTCGGTGGATATCGATTCCGCGGCTTTGCAATCGAAGGGCCTCTCTCCCGTGGATATCGTGAACGCCATGAACCAGCAGAACCTCATCTTGCCGACGGGAACCGCAAAGCTCGGCCAGCTGGAGTACAACGTGGAGATGAACGGGAGCCCGCGCACCGTGGCGGAGCTCAACGATCTGCCGGTCAAAAGCGTGAACGGTAGCACCATTTACATGAAGGAAGTGGCGCACGTCCGCGACGGCTTTTCCCCGCAGACCAACATCGTGCGCGCCAATGGACGGCGCGGCGTGATCATGAGCATTCTGAAGACGGGCGGCACTTCCACGCTGGAAGTGGTTTCCCGCGTCAAAGAAATTCTGCAATACTACTCTGGGGCCTTGCCGGAAGGCTTGCACGTTACGACTTTTTTTGATCAGTCGCTGTTTGTGCGCGCGGCCATCCAGGGCGTGATCCGTGAAGCGCTGATTGCTGCTTGCCTAACCGCGGTCATGATTCTGCTTTTCCTCGGGAACTGGAAAAGCACGCTGATCATCGCCATCTCCATTCCTTTGTCCATCCTGGTGAGCGTCATCGCCCTGGGCGCCTTGGGAGAAACGATCAACATCATGACTTTGGGGGGCCTGGCGCTTGCCGTCGGCATCCTGGTCGACGACGCCACCGTGGAGATTGAAAACATCAACCGCAACCTGGCCATGGGAAAAGAGACCATGCAGGCCATCCTGGACGGCGCAGCGCAAATTGCCGTGCCGGCGTTCGTTTCGACGATTTGCATTTGCATCGTATTCATTCCGATGTTCTTCCTGTCCGGCGTCGCGAAATTCCTCTTTGTGCCCCTCGCCGAAGCGGTGATTTTCGCCATGCTTGCTTCGTATTTCTGGTCGCGAACCATCGTGCCTACCCTGGCGATGTACCTTCTTTCCGCGGAAGACGAATATCGCGCCGACGAGCATGTCGGCGAAAAAATGGGATTCTTCCGCCGGTACCAGCAGGGATTCGAGCAGCGCTTTGAGGCTTTCCGGGATGGCTACCGGCGCGCGCTCGCGACCGCCTTGCATCACTCCTGGCTATTTACCGGGTGCTTTCTCGGCTTTTGTGTTCTGTCCGGAGGGCTCACTTTTGTGATCGGCCGTGATTATTTTCCGAGCGTGGACGCGGGCCAGATTCGCCTGCACATGCGCGCCCGTTCCGGGCTGCGGATCGAAGAGACCGCGCGGCTGGCGGACCAGGTGGAAACCGCCGTCAAGGAAATCATTCCCAAGAGGGATTTGGTCACCATTCTCGACAATATCGGTTTGCCGTACAGCAGCATCAACATGACCTACAGCAATGCGGGCACCATCGGCACATCCGACGCCGAGATTCTCCTGCAGTTGAAAAAGGATCGCGGAAGCTCGACCGAAGCCTACATCCGGGGACTTCGCGAATTGCTGCCCCAGCGGTTCCCGTCGACGCAGTTTTTCTTCCAGCCGCCCGACATCGTGTCCCAGATCCTGAATTTCGGCATGCCCGCGCCCATCGACATCGAGGTTATGGGACAAAATCTGGTAGGCAACTATCAAATTGCAGAAAAGCTCGTGACCGAGATCCAGCACATCCCCGGAGCCGTCGACGTGCACGTGCAACAAGCTTTCGACGATCCCACCCTGCACATGGAGATTGACCGCACGCGCGCCCAGTCGGTCGGATTGCAGGCCCGGGACATTGCGCAGAACCTGCTGGTCTCGCTGAGTTCGAGCTTCCAGACGGCTCCCGTCCTCTGGATGGACCCGAAAAACGGCGCCACTTACCAAGTGGCGGTGCAAACTCCGCAATACCGGGTTGACTCGATGCAGGCGCTCGCGAACACTCCGGTCACCGGCGCCGGCGCGTCTGGCTCAGACCAGCCGCCGCAGATTCTTGGCAACCTGGTAAGCATTTCCTCGGCCATGCGGCCCGCGGTCGTGTCCCACTACGACATCGAGCCGCTGATCAACGTTTACGCTGCCGTGGACGGGCGGGACCTCGGCGCGGTTTCCGACGAAATCGCGGAGCGCGTCCACGACATCGAGAAGGAACTGCCACGAGGCAGCCACATCACCGTTCGCGGCCAAGTACAAACGATGAAATATTCGTTCCAGGGTCTCGCTCTCGGGCTTGTTGGCGCGATCGTTTTGGCCTACCTGTTGATCGTTGTGAATTTCCAGTCGTGGCTCGATCCGTTCATCATCATCACCGCCCTGCCCGGGGCGCTGGCCGGCATCTGCTGGATGCTGTTCCTCACGCACACGACGTTGAGTGTGCCTTCGATGATTGGCGCGATCATGTGCATGGGCGTGGCCACAGCGAACAGCATCCTGGTGGTTTCTTTCGCGCGCGAGCAGATGGAGGAAGGAAAGCCCGCCCGGCAAGCCGCGCTCGAAGCGGGATTTGTGCGCATTCGCCCGGTCATCATGACCGCGCTCGCGATGATCATCGGGATGGTTCCACTGGCCATCGGTCTCGGTGAAGGCGGCGAGCAGAATGCTCCTCTCGGCCGCGCGGTGATCGGCGGCCTGATTTTTGCGACTTTCGCCACGCTGTTCTTCGTTCCCACGGTGTTTTCCATCATCCACGGGCGGCGGGAGCGCCGCAGGGGTCTGGAAACAGCCACCGCTCCGGTAATACCCTGATGGGCGTGCGGAGCGAATTCGCATCCCGGAGCAAGTTCGGCAGACGCAGTTTGCAATGCAGTACGGAGTTGAGATGAGTCTTCAAGGCGGCAGTCAGGCTCCCGAAAGGGGGGCGAAGTTGTTCAAGGTGCTTACCGGCGGGGCGCTCCTGCTTGTGGTGCTTGGTGCGTTTACGATGCTCCAGCGCCGTGCGGAATACCGCACCCTCGCGGAAGAAACGGAAACGCTGGCGATTCAAACGGTCGGGGTCATTCACGCGACCCCGGAGGCAGGCGAGGAAGATTTGGTTCTGCCCGGCACCATGGAAGCCTTCGTGGAATCGCCGATTTACGCGCGCACCAATGGCTACCTGAAAAAGTGGTATCACGACATCGGCAGCCGCGTTCAAAAGGGCGACCTGCTGGCGGACATCGACACTCCGGAAGTGGATCAGCAGCTCTCGCAAGCGCGCGCCGATCTGGCGACGGCCGAGGCCAATGCCCACCTTTCGGAGATTACCGCTTCCCGGTATACGGAACTCTTGAAAACGGACGGCGTATCGAAGCAGGAGGTCGATAACGCCGCCGGCGATCTTGCGGCCAAGCGCGCCATCGTGCAATCGGAGGAAGCCAACGTGCACCGCCTGGAGGAAATGAAATCCTTTCAGCACATTTACGCGCCGTTTTCCGGGGTCATCACGCGCCGCAACACGGACATCGGCATGTTGATCAACGCCGGAAACACCGGATCCGCCGAGCAGTTGTTTTTCCTGGCCCAGACCAGTCCTTTGCGGGTTTACGTGCGCGTGCCGGAAATCTACGCGAACACCATTCATGCGGGCCTCGGAGGGTATCTCGAGGTCACGCAGTATCCGGGCAAAAAAATAGAAGGAAAGGTCGTGCGCACCGCGGAAGCAATCGACCTGGCCACGCGCACGCTGAACACCGAAGTGGACGTTCCCAACCGCGATGGCACGCTGCTGCCCGGCGGCTACGCGCAGGTGCATCTGGAAGTCAAAGTGACCGGTTCGCGGTTGCAGGTACCGGTGAACGCTTTGCTGTTCCGTTCCGAGGGCCTTCGCGCCGTCGTCGTGGACGCCAATCACAAAATCCATCTGAGGCAGATTACGGTCGGGCGCGACTATGGCACGAACCTCGAGGTTTTGCAGGGCCTCGATCCCAAGGATTGGATTGTCCTCAATCCGGAGGATTCGCTCGAAGAAGGCCAGGAAGTGCGCGTGAAAGAAATCGCCATGAATACCGCCGCCCCGGCACCCGGGAAGCCGCAAACACCGACACCGGGTTCCAACAAATAGTAATGATGAGGGTGAAGCATCTCGCGGTCCTCGGTACCGTAGCTGTCTTCTTATTCGGCTGTACCGTGGGGCCGAAGTACCAGCGGGCTTCCGCTCCCGTTCCCGCCAAGTGGGATGTCACCGAGCCGTGGCGCGAAAGCGCCCCCAAAGACGGGGTCGCCAAAGGCGAATGGTGGAGCGTTTTCGAGAGCGACGAACTGTCCGCCCTTGAAAAGCAGACGCTCGACGCGAACCAGACCATCCAAGTGGCCGTTGCGCGTCTCGAGCAAGCACGCGCCGCGGCCGCGCTCGAAGTAGCGACGCAGTTTCCGACACTTTCCACCTCGCCCAGCGCCGAGCGCCAGCGGCTCTCCGGGAATCGGCCGAGCAGCAGCAACTTTCCGATCACCGGCGCGGTCTCTCAAAGCAACATCACTCTTCCGTTCGTCGCGGGCTATGAAGCGGACTTGTTTGGGCAGCGACGGCGCACCATCGAAGCGGCCCAGGCCTCCTACCAGGTCGCCGCCGCCGACCTTGCAAACGTGCGCCTGGTGATCACCGCGGAACTTGCGGGCGATTACTTCACGCTCCACCAGCTCGATTCCGAGCTGAACATCTTGAATCGCACCGTCGACACGCTCCAAAAAGGCCTGCAACTGGTCGAATCGCGCCACGCCGGCGGCCTGGCCTCCGGTCTGGACGTCGCCCAGGAAGAAACCCTGCTAAACACCACGAAAACGCAGGCAGTTTTGCTGCAACAACAACGCAAACAGGTTGAGGATGCCATCGCGGTGTTGCTCGGAAAACCTGCGCCTGATTTTCACCTCGTGCCGAAAGAATCGAACGCCGAGCCTCCTGCGCTCGATGCGGGATTGCCTTCCGACCTTCTCGAGCGCCGTCCGGACATCGCCGAGGCCGAGCGCCAGATGGCGGTCGCCAACGCGCAGATCGGCATTGCGCGCTCGGCCTATTTCCCCTCGTTGAATCTTTTTGCGAACGGCGGATGGCAAGCGGCGGACATCGCCAAGCTTTTGAATGTGCAGAGCACCTTCTGGGCCGTCGGAGCCAACGTGGCGGAAGCCATCTTTACCGGCGGTTCGCGGCGCGCGCAAACGCAATTCGCCAAAGCGGGTTACCGGGCGAGCGTGGCTTCCTACCGCGACACGGTCTTAAACGCGTTCCGCGAGGTGCAGGACGACGTGACCGGCTTGCTGGTTCTCGACCAGGCTTTTCTCGCGCAAGAGAAGACCGTTGATTCGGCCCGCCGCACTGTGGATATCGCCACGAGCCGCTACGTGGGGGGCCTCGTCAACTATCTTGATGTCGTAAACGCCCAGCAGACCTTGTTGAATAACGAGCAGGAGCTGGCCGTAATCCGCGGCCAGCGCCTGGTGACCAGCGTTCTGCTTGTGAAGGCCCTTGGTGGCGGATGGGACGCTTCGAGCCTCGCCGCCGTGCAGGTCAAAACAAGACTGAAAGACGTAGTCGCGCCCTGAAGCAGCCGCGCCCGGAGTTCGTTCAGGGATTGCCGGTGTCGTGCGCCGAGATGACGCGGCCCAATTCCGACGAGCGGCCCAGGCGATCGAACATCTGATACGCGGCGTCGGAAATCTTCGTGATGGCGTCTCCACCATCCCGTTCGCGCTTCAAATAGGTGGTCATCACGCTGATCACGTAGGGCCGTTTGCCCGCGAAAACGATCCCGCAGTCGTTCCGCACGCCCTCAAGCTCGCCCGGTTTGTTCGCCACTTTCAAGTCTTCGGGCAAATTGCGCGGGATGTAACTTTCCTTGTGCACGCTAAGCAAATGGAAAAAGTTCTCGGTCATCTGCTGGTTCAAAACCTTGCCGCGATAGAGATTTTCGAGCAGCAGCATCATCTCGCGCGGCGTCGCGACGTTTTCTCGTCCTTCCGCGGCCGCTTTCAGGTCCATCATCTTGCGCCGCAACCGCGTGTGCGTCAGCCCAAGTGAATCGACCAGCGCGTTGACGTTTTCCATCCCAAGGCGATCGATGATGACGTTGGTGGCCGAATTGTCGCTCACGGAAATCATCAGGCCGGCGACGTCGCCGAGCGTCAGCCGGGTCATCCCCGGCGTCAGCACGCTCGAGATGCCGCTTCCCCCCACCAGGTCCGCCTGCTCGAGCGTGTAGAAGTCCGTGAGCTTGACCTTGCCTTGTTGCGCCTGGCGGTAAAGCTCCGCCAGAATCGCAATCTTGATCGAACTTGCCGTTGGCATGACTTCGTCGGCATGCAGCAAGTACTTCTGCCCGGTGGCCAGATCCAGGATGGCCACGCCGATAACGCCGTCCAGGTGGCGGTCCACTTCCTGGACATTGGCCTCCAGTTTTTGCCAGAGTATTTGTTCTTTTTCCCGTCCTGTCTGTTGCGCGCGCGCTGGGGCCGGCGCGCACAAGCCGACGGCAATGAGAGCAAGGGCAATCCCCCGTGGGAACACGTTCACCTCCGCGTTCGGGATTATAGAGCCTGTCTCGCAGAAGGGTTTGAACTTTTGATTTCGAATCCCGGCCCCACCATGGCCAGGTGTGCGGGATCCGAGCGAGGCGGCTACGGAATCGACAAGGCAAGTTCTCTTGCGCCGGTAAGCGACCGCATGGTGCGGCAGAATAGGCGCAGGCGCTCAAGTCGCTGCACCCATTTCCAATCCAAACGTCTCATCGAGGTTCAGTCGAATTCCTTAAGGGAACGCACTTCAGGAGCGGTTACCCCGGCGGCCAGCGGAATGGTCTCCCGCCCAGTAAATGTAAATGGAGGTGAAACACCGACTGGCCGGCTCCTTCGCCGCTATTCAACACCGTGCGGTAGCCCTGAAGGAGCTGGCGTTCCCGAGCAAGCTGCGCGGCGACCAGCTGCAGCTTTCCGAGTACCACTTGATCCTCCTGGCTTGCGTCCGTCAACGATTCGAAATGTTTCCGTGGGCAAATCAGGATGTGCGTCGGCGCCTGCGGGCTGATATCCTCGAACGCGAACAGTTCGGGATCTTCATACACCATCTTCGACGGAATCTGCTTCGCCCCAATTCTGCAAAATAAACAATCCCTGTTCATCGAATTCCTCCCGCGGGCGGTTCAGGATCCAGACGCGTGACGAACGGTGTAAAACCCTCGCGCAAACGCAGTTGGTCGCCGAACTGCCGGGCCGTATCTTCGCCGGTGATTTTACCCACGCGTACGCGGTAGAAAGTTCCATCCGGTGCGTCATACTGCTGAATGAAAATCGGCGAATAGGAAGGGTTGAGACGGTCGCGCAGCCGCTCGGCATTACCGCGATCCCGGAACGCTCCCACCTGCACGGTGAAAAATCCCGCGGCGGGATCCACGTTGCCGAGGACTTCCACCCGCACCGGCGCGACCCCCGGCCCCACCAGATCGATCTCCCGCGCCGCCGCCAGGGAAAGATCGATGACGCGATTCTCCACAAACGGCCCCCGGTCCGTGATGCGGACCGTCGTGCTTTCTCCATTGTTCAAGTTGGTCACACGCACCATGGTATCGAACGGCAGGGTGCGGTGGGCCGCGGTGAATTTATACATGTCGTAGATTTCGCCGTTTGAAGCGCGCCTCCCGTTGAACGGCTCGCCATACCAGGAAGCATTCCCCTGTTCGGCGTACCCGGCCGGAGCTGGGGCCGGCGTCGGTCTATCATGTCGCGCTCGCGGACCAGACGGCGTCTCGGGCACGTCCGTCGAACGCTTCGCGGATTCTTCCCTTCTCGGTGGCGTGCTCGTAGGTTGCGTCGGCGGCCGACTCGCAACGGGCCTCCGCCCCGCGCATCCCGAGCCGACCAAGGCCAACAGGAACAAAGTTGTCGACAAGAAATAGAGAATTCCGCCGAGGCTTTGCGCCTCACGAGCGCCAGCTCGCCGCCCGCTTGCCTTCCGTGCTCTGCGAGACCTCTTGACTGAAGTCTTCAAAGGCCCGCCTGGATTCAGGATTTGGAGGATTTCTGGGCTTTCTGCGAATTGCGCGCGGCATTGCGCTCTTCGAGCCAGCTCGCCGCCTCGCCAAGCTTCTCGGACACTTCACGCAGGAATTGCGCTGTGCGCTTTTCCGTTTCGGGAGCGATATCTTCTTTCAAGAGGGCCTTCAAGCGGGTCAGTTCTTCGTCTACCCGCTTCCCGAAATCTTCGAAACTGTGAATCTGTTTCAACTTCGCCACTTCCTCGTCGATGCGCCTGCCGAACTCTTCCAATCGGCCCATAGTTGCCTCTGGCGCGACATTCCGCGCGATTTCTGTATTATAGAAAGGCTCTTATCCGGTCGCAAGGAGGATGGTTGCCCCTACCCTACGGTTGGCAGTGGCGATTGGAGCGATGGAAAAACGCGCTCGGCGGACTTTTCGGCGGCGAGCAGCAACCCCGCCCGAAACTGTGTCCGGTTTGCGGCGCGCTTGTAGGCATCAAAGCCACGCGCTGCCACGAATGCGGCGCCAACCTGCACTTTTCTCTCGCCGCCTTGAGCAAGAAACTCTCCCGCTTATTCGGCGAGAACGAGGCTCCCGCCACCACCGCCTTGCTCATCGCCAACATTTTGATGCTCGGCGTGAGTTGGCTTTCCTTCGCCGCCGCCGGCCAGGGAGGCGGTCTGACCATATTGTGGGGATTGGTCGGTGAAGCGCAATACCGCCTTGGGGCAAGCTTTGGTCCCGCCATTTTCTTTGAAAATCAGTGGTGGAGACTGGTCACCGCGATGTTTCTTCACGCCGGCCTGGTGCACATCGGATTCAACATGATGGCGTTAATGCAACTCGGCCCGCCGCTCGAAGAGCTTTACGGGTCGGCCCGCTATTTGTTCTTTTATATGGTGACGGGCGCTTTCGGTTTCTTCGTGAGCGCGGCCACCGGCCATTTCTCGCTGGGAGCCAGCGGAGCGCTGCTGGGGCTTGTCGGCTTGCTCCTGGCGATCACTACAAAACGCGGCGGCGCCTACATGCGCGAAATACGCTCGCGCTTGCTTACGCAAGTGGTCATTCTTTTTGCGTTGGGGTTTTCCGGTTTCATGGCCATGGACAACTTCGCTCACGGCGGAGGGCTGGCCGCAGGCTTCCTGCTCGGCAAGCTGTTTGCCGACCGTAAGCCGGTGACTGCCGGCGAACGGCGCACCGCCTACGCCCTGGGATGGCTCGCTGGAGTCGTCATCATCGCGAGTTTCGTTTTGATGCTTCTGCACTATCACGATCCGCTTCCCGGCCGCTGACAGCTCCTGGCTCCCTCGGCTCGAATGGCTATCCGCAAGACCTGTTTGATTTCTTGAAATCCCGGTTCTAAAGCGGTTGCGAGGGCAGGTTGAGGCGGCGGGCGACGGTGAAGGAATAGTGCACTCCCGAGATGACGCTCAGGGCCGACACAAAGTAAACGAGGAAACGGTTCAGGAGATCGAGATGGAAGGCCGGGTAAGCCGCGCCCAGCACCACCGCAAAAACCAGGACAATCTGCGAAAACGTGGTGAACTTGCCGTAGATGCTCGGCGGAAACGGCCGGTAGCCGGAAGCCAGAATAATCACCACCGCCACCGTGAGAATGAGCAGGTCGCGGCTCAGCACCAGAATGGTAAGCCACCACGCCAGTTGCTTTTCAAACGCCAGAACGACAAAGGAAGAAGAGAGCAAAAGCTTATCGGCGATGGGGTCGAGATAAGCTCCGAGCGAAGAATGCTGGTTGAATCTCCGTGCGATCAGGCCATCGATGCCGTCGGAAAAGCCCGCAATCACCAGAATCAGCAACGCCCACTTGTACTTCTCATAGGACATGAAAATCAGAAAGAACGGCAGGAAACAAAGCCGGAGGAAGGTGATTTGATTGGGTACGGTCCAGATTCGGCCCTTCATTGCGTTTACAAATAGCGTAATTCAGGAGCTCGTTTGAGGCAACTCGGCCGATGCAAAACGACGTTGTTAAATTAAACATGGTGGTTTTCGCAAGCCGCTTCAGGCGAATTCGGCAAGGAACTCTTTCAGCGAGCGGCCCAGCTTGCGCGCGAAAAGTTCGTTCATCGAAGGAATAGATCCCGAGGGCTCGTCGAGAGAAATGCGTTCGACACGATGCATGGGAAAAAACACCGTGGGGAATCCCACGCGCTCGCCGTCGGGCTCATTCATCTGACGGATGAAATGATCGAAGGAATTCAGGTCGATGCCGCGCAGCGTGACCCCGGAAGGGTTGACGACCAGCAATTCGCCCCATATTTTTTCCTTGGGCGAGTGCAGGCTCACGATCACGATGGAATGCGAGTCCATGGATTAGGAGCGTCCTCCCGTTAGACTAACTCATTTGTCTATGCGCGATGGCTCCCCTTGCGGAATTAGGCAAGATCACGCGAGAGACCGGGTGTTCGCCCAAAGCGCAACGAGGCCTTCACCCATCCGCTGCTCGATGAGACAACCACGGAAAGCGAGGAAAACGGATGTGCCAGTGTAGTGTCCAGCAAATAACTGGACAAATGGGCGGGGTTCGGATATGCTCAGAGCATGCCCCGTTCAGTTGCTCCCCTCATCCTCCAGGACGCCGATGAGGCGCGGATTCAACAGTGGCTCTCGGCGTTTGGCACACCTCAACAAGTGGCTTTGCGGAGCCGGATTGTGTTGGCATCGGCTGCCGGCGAATCGGACAGCGCGATTGCCGAGCGACTGGACACGAACCGCAAAACTGTGACGCTATGGCGGACACGATTTGCGCAGGAAGGACTGGAGAGCTTGTGGGAAGTGGCGCCGGGTCGTGGACGCAAACCTACGTATGGGAACGACAAGATCCAGGAAATCATCGATACCACCTTACAGACCAAACCCAAGGGCATGACCCAGTGGAGTTGCCGATTGCTGGCCGCGCAGTTGGGTGTCAGCAAGTCCACCGTCAATACGGTGTGGCGGAGTCATAATCTCAAGCCACACCGCGTCAAGACATTTAAGCTCTCCCGCGATCCGCGTTTTCTGGAGAAATTGACCGATGTGGTGGGGTTGTACCTGAATCCGCCGCAACAGGCGATCATCTTGTGCGTGGATGAAAGGAGCCAAATTCAGGCGCTGGACCGCACCCAACCAGGCTTGCCGTTGAAAAAGGGGCGCTGTGGCACGATGACTCATGACTACAAACGCAACGGCACAACGACCCTGTTCGCCGCTTTGGAACTGCTGCAAGGCAAGGTGATCGGACAATGTTACGAGCGCCACCGGCACCAAGAGTTTCTGAAATTTCTTAGGCGACTGGATGAAGAGTTTCCCGGCGAAGTCCCGTTGCACTTGGTGATGGACAATTACGGCACGCATGGCCACGAGAAGGTACGTGGCTGGCTGAAACGTCATCCCCGCTTCGTATTGCACTTCGTGCCTACCAGTTCCAGTTGGCTGAACCTGGTCGAGCGATGGTTTGGAGAATTGACCTCTAAACGAATCCGGCGGGGTGCTTTCTTCAGCGTAGGCGACTTAGAGAAAGCCATTGAAGAATTCTTGCAGACTTGGAATGAAAAGCCACGGCCTTTCGTCTGGACCGCCACGGTCGAATCAATTGTCGAGAAACTCTCTCGATGCCGCCAAACCCTGGAGAAGATTAAGCCGGGATGCACCTCACCCCGGACACGAAAGTCGAAGAAACGATTGCCCAGCTAATTCTCGGACACTTCACTAGCAGGAGGCGGTAATGTCTGACCAGATTCCGCGCTTCGCTCGGAATGACACTGCTGCAAATTTTTTGGGCCAAAACAAGAAAACCTCTCACCTCGCCCGTTCGTAGGCCTGGTTCAGCCACCACAAGGCATCGCGCAAATCACTTGTCGAAGCAACCTCGAAGGAAAACCAGCGCTTTCCGGGTGTAATGCGCGAGTCCTTCAGCACGCGTTGCAGCAAATCCTGCGGCATGGGATCGAACCGGAAAATGACGGAATTGGGGGTGTCGAATCCCCGCGTGACCGGCAGGCCGCCGAAGATTTTCTTGCCGCGATAGAGGCCCATCATCCCGAACATGGGCTTGGTCGAGATTCGCGGCCAGCCGCTCACTTCCGTCTTCAGCATCGCCGACCACTGCTTCATTTCTTCGGAAATCGGCGGCATTTTCGGCCGGTCCCGCATGCTTCGCGCGTTTTGCTTGGCCGGCCGATTCCGTTTTGCCTTCTTCGCTTTCATCACGAGCCTCGGGCAGTCACGAAGCAGCCCGGGAAGTGCGGAAATCCAGCGAAGCGCCGCGTTCGAGTAGCGATTCGGCGTGCCGGACGATATTTTCGATGAGCCTGGCTGCGCTAGGGCGGTCGTGCAGCAGCCCTGCAGCTTCTCCGACGACCGTCAAACACATATCCAAATCCTGCTTCGCCCGGGCTTCGGCGTACGCGCTCGCAAGGCTGCCGCGCGCTATCCCCTTCGGCTTCCCGGTGCGCCCACTCGTCGGTGAACTTGTTTTTCAGAACTCGAAAGGAAAACTCCTGCGGCCAAGGAACACCGCGCAATCGATCGATCGCTTTTGTGCGAACGGTGTCGTCTCCGGTGGCGCGCACGGCGCGATCGGTCATCGCCTGCGGCGTGAGAGCCTCCGCGGAAGCCCAGAAGCGCGTCCCGATCAGCACGCCGTCGGCTCCCAGCATCACAGCGGCAGCAAGCCCTCGGCCATCGGCAATTCCTCCCGCCGCAAGCAGCAACGTCTTTGGCGCACGCTTCGCCAGATAATCCGCGACTTCGGGGACAAGAGGCAGCGTCGCGCGGGCCGCTCCGTGGCCGCCAGCTTCCGCGCCCTGTGCCACGATGGCGTCGGCTCCGGCATCGAGCGCTTGGTCCACATGCCGCAAGGTTTGCACTTGGCAGACCAGCTTGGCCTTGGCGTCATGAACCTTGGCCGCGAAGGGTTGCGGGTCACCAAAGGAAAGAAACACGCAGTACGGCGAACGCTTCAACACTTCATCGAGCGCTTGCGGCGCGCGATCGAGCGCCCAGGTGATGAAACCCACGCCAAACTTGCGGCCCTCGACGAGCCTAAGCTCTTGCGCGAGGTCCGGCTCGCCGCCGAGTGCTCCGGCGTATCCGCCGCCCAGGATTCCCAGGCCGCCGGCATCGGAGACCGCAGCGACCAAGCGCCCGCCCGCGACGAGCGCCATCGGCGCGGACAGCATCGGATGGCGAATTCCGAATTGCTCGGTCAACCGCGTTTTCACAACTGCCGTCCTTTCCCGAAATCCCCGCGCCGCGCTCGGTCTCAAACCGGCATGACTTTGGGGCCACCGGAAGCAAAAATAAGCTTCGGCTCGGTGAGGGACTGCACTTGATCGAGCGTGGTATCGGGCGCGAGTTCGCGGAGAAGCAGGCCCTTGGGCGTAACGTCGATGACCGCGAGTTCGGTGACGATGTGGTCGACGACTTCGACTCCCGTGAGCGGTAGCGTGCATTTTTTCAGGATCTTCGGTTTGTTGTCGCGCGTCGCGTGTTCCATGGCGATGAAGACGCGCTTGGCGCCGGCGACGAGGTCCATGGCGCCACCCATGCCTTTGAGCATTTTGCCGGGGATAGCCCAGTTGGCGAGCGTGCCCTTTTCGTCGACCTGCAACGCGCCCAGAACGGTGAGATCGATGTGGCCGCCGCGAATCATGCCGAAGGAGTCGGCCGACGAGAAATAGCAAGTCCCGGGAAGCTCGGTGACGGTCTCCTTGCCCGCGTTGATGAGGTCGGGATCGACTTCGGATTCCAGCGGATACGCGCCGACGCCGAGCATGCCGTTCTCCGATTGCAGAATCACGTCCATGCCCTTGGGCACGTGGTTGGCCACGAGCGTCGGCATGCCAATGCCCAGATTGACGTAATAGCCGTCACGCAGTTCCAGCGCGATCCGCCGCGCAATCCGTTCGCGTTTTTGCTCTTCCGTTAGCGGCATAAAATCCGTCCACCGTCGAAAATTGAAAACGCCGGTCCCGCCCAGTACAACTTCAGGGAAACTTTTTCTCAAATCTAGGCAATGTTGCCGCCAGAACTTGGCCAACGATGCCCAGGCTTTTGGGATCAACTCTGTCGAGCCTGTCTTCTGTCGTGTGCCAATAGGGGATCGAGAAATCGATGAGATCACAGCCGGCCACGCCCCGGCGGATGAAGGAAAAATGATCGTCCCCGCCGACGGCATAGTCTTGATCGACAAAGGTGTTTTTGTAGCCGAGTCGAGCTGCGGTTTCCCAGATGAAATCGACGAGCCAGCGCGTAGAGCCGCTGTCGCGCGTGATCCTGACATGGGACGGGCCAATCATATCGGCCAGGATCATGGCTTTGACGCGCTTGAGTTCGCCGGAAAGAGCCATTTGTGCGGCCATTTCGCGGCTGCCGTAGGTGTTGTTGCTGCCGTCGCTGTTCCAGTGAACGTTCCGAGCGTCAGTCCAGTTGCCTTGCGCTTCTTCGCCGTCGAAGAAGGCGATCCAGACGTTGAGAAAATGCTTTCGCGCGCAGAACAGGCGCGCCAGTTCGATCATGGTTCCGGTGCCGGAGCCGCCATCATCGGCTCCGACAAAGTTGGGTATGCGTACGGTGTCGTAGTGCGTGGTGTAGAGAATGATTCCGGGGTGCGTGCCATGCAGTTTGACCACAATGTTTTTCATCGCCAGATTGCCGAGAACCGTAGAAGCGTGAAAATCGTGCTCCTCGACCGGGCAGCCGTAGCTTTTGAGCTGGCCGATAATGTAGGCCTGCGTTCGGCGAATGCCGTCAGAATCCGGCGGCCGCGGCCCAATCTCTACGAGATGCCGCACGTGTTCGTATGCGCGGGACCCGTCGAATGCGGGGTTTACATCGGCCGAGAGCTGTCGAGCCGTTCGAGCGCATAGCACCGCTAAGGCTAAACTGAACGCAGCACGAACATAGCTTTGTCTCATGACTTCCTCGTCGTGCGGCGCTCGATGCGCTTTTCGTATTTCGGGCCCTCGAAAATCGCGTCCACAAAAATCCCGGGCGTGTGAATCTGGTCCGGCGGGAGCCGGCCGATGTCCGCCAGCTCTTCGACTTCGGCGATGACGTAATCGGCGGCGGTGGCCATCATGGGGTTGAAGTTACGCGCGGTCTTGCGGTAGATGAGGTTGCCCCAGCGGTCGCCCTTCCACGCTTTGATGAACGCGAAATCGCCGCGCAGGCCGCGCTCCATCACGTACATGCGGCCGTCGAACTCGCGGGTTTCTTTGCCTTCGGCGACCATGGTGCCGTAGCCGGTGGGCGTGTAGAACGCCGGGACGCCGGCGCCGCCGGCGCGCAGGCGTTCGCTGAGCGTGCCCTGCGGATTCAGCTCGACCTCGAGTTCGCCGCTGAGGACGAGCTGTTCGAAGAGTTTGTTCTCGCCCACGTAGGTCGAGATCATCTTCTTCACCTGGCGCTGCTGGAGCAGCAGGCCGATGCCGAAGTCGTCCACGCCGGCGTTGTTGCTCACGATGGTAAGGTTCTTCGTCCCTTTGCGGCGGACGGCGGCAATGAGGTTCTCCGGGATGCCGCAGAGGCCGAAGCCGCCCATGAGTATGGTGGCACCGTCGGCGAGCTCGGCAATGGCCGCGTCGGCGGAAGCGATGCGTTTGTCCATGGGGTTGTAGCGGCGAGTTTCTCTCGCCGCTCTCTCGCCTCTGTTCCCGTGGTAAGTCTTTAGTTTTGAGAGCGAAAAAGCAAGCACCACGTTCGTTGTGGATCGTAGCCATTATGGCTGGCCCAAGGAGGAATCCCGAGATTGCGGGCAAATACTCACTGCGCCCTGCTTAGGGTTGCTGCTCGCCGCGCGGTACGATCGTTGCCGTGTCCAAGACAGGATTTTGCACGGGCCGCAGTCGCAACTAGCCCGATAGCGGCAACAGTAGGGCGCTGGAGCATCCCGTCTTCAGACGCAGAGAAAATGGGGTTGTGTTGCACGAACGAGAAAAAAAAGATGGGCTCACGTCGCGTGGAGAACGACGGAGCGGAATAGGGCGGGCGTCATGCCGGTAATTCTGCGGAACGAACGCGTGAAGTGGCTTTGATCGGCGAACCCGGTCGCAAAGCTGACTTCCGCAAGCGAGGCGTGCGGATCGAGCAGGCGTTCGCAAGCGGTGCGGACGCGGAGGCGATGGATATGGTCGCCAATGCCTTCACCAACCGAGCGGCGGAAGATGCGTGAGAGGTGCACGGGATGGACACCGGCTTCGCGTGCGAGCTCGTCGAGGGTGAGGCGACGGCAATGTTCTGCCATTAGTTTGTCCTGGATGCGGGAGAGCCAGCCCGGGACGTGCCGGCTTTCATGCCGGGACGCTCGCGCGGCGAAGGAGAGCATTTCGGCGAGCAGGCCTTCGACGGCGAGATCGTCAACGGCGCTGGGACTCTGTACTTCGCGGAAGAGTTTCATAGCGAGCCAGAGCAGCGGGCCGCCGCCGATGTCGTCCCGGGGAGTGTCTAGAGCGGCGGAGCAATCCGCGAGGCGCTTTTGCCACGCGGCGCGGATCTCGATTTCGTAAAGGCGGACGCCGCGAGGACCGATTTCGTCCTGATGGGGAATGCCCGCCGGCCGGAACATAAGGGTGAACGGTCCGTACTGGCTTTGGCGGCGCCCGTAGCGTTCAGCATACAGACCGTCGAGCAGGAGGGCGAAAAAGGCGAGTTCATGAGAGTGCATAGGGAGCTTGCGGGGAGCGGTATGGCGCAAATCGGTGAAAATGGCCCCACACTGTTCGCGCTTGCCTTGGATCGTGCCGAAGAAGCTACCTGCGGACATGTGTCGGGCTCGGGACACGCTGGAAACACCTGAACTGACTCCCGCGTTAGACATAGAGGAGCCTCACCAAGGAGGTTGTCTTTATTCTAGACGCGCGGCAAGGGTGTTCGTTAGTGTGAGGCCACAACCCTCGAGGGGATGGAAGGTTGATTTCAGGAGACGTGTCGATGAAACCTACGTGGATCTTGATCCTTCTTTTGGCAGCGGCTTTGTTGCTGGCGGTAAGCATGCCGCAAGCGGGTGCAAATAAAGAGAACAGCGTGAACGCACCGGTGTATACGGCAGACGGAAGCCTGAAGCTCCCCGCGAATTACCGGGAGTGGGTGTACCTGTCGTCGGGCTTGGACATGAGCTACAGCCCAAATGCCATGAACATGGATCACTCGATGTTTGACAACGTGTTCGCTAACCCGGAGGCGTACAAGGAGTTCCTCGAGAACGGCACGTGGCCGGACAAGACCATGCTGGTGCTGGAGGGGCGCAAGGCAGGGACCAAAGTGTCGATCAATAAGAACGGACATTTTCAGACCGGAGAAGTGATGGGGCTTGAAGTGCACGTAAAGGATGAAGCGCGGTTCCCGGCCGGGAAATGGGCTTTTTTCAATGTCGAAGACGGAGTGACCGGGAAGCTGCTGCCCAAGGAAATGGACTGCTACTCCTGCCACGAACAGCACGGCGCCGTGGACACCACTTTCGTGCAGTTTTATCCGACGCTGCTAGAGATTGCCAAGAAAAAGAGTACCCTCAGCAGGGCGTACCTGAAGGAAGAAGCGGGAAAGTAGCTCAAAGGGCAATCGGAATCGTGCTCCAAAGAAAGTCGGTGTCTGAGGCGGAAGCGAGTTGCCCGCCGCCGTTCGCTGGATCCCCCCGGTTTGAGGTAGCCCTGGTACAGCAACGCTGACGTCACTGCCTTCGAGGCGACCTTGCCCTTCGAGCTTTCTTCCGAAATCGCCCGTTCGCAGCCGCTGGTGCCATTCACCGCCAACCACGGCTCCAAGGTGCCCGCGATCACCATGGTGAACAAATCCTGACAGGACGACGCAAACAACATCATAAATAAACCCCGCTCCAGGCAGGTTGCCTACACGAATTTCAGCTAACAGGAACTTTCTCCGAGACAACAGGATCGCGTCGCGCGACGCCGGATGACGTTGCTGCCCAGTTATATGTGGCCTGCACGGGAAAGACAGAGAGAATCGGCCACTTGTGCGCACTGATTAGCTCCTTCCCGGAGAGATGGTATCACCCGATGAAACTTGGCAGGCTTGCCCGTGGATAAGACCGCAGCTCAGACTGCAACGGAAGGACTGGCGGATCCCCAAGCCAGTTTTCGCTATGTCAAAACCTGGTCAAATAGTTGGCCGACAGCGCGTTGGGCTTCGAGGATGGAATAGCGATGGTCCATGGCGCCTGCCAGATCCGTGTTTGCAAAAGCGATCCGGCCAAACGGTGCTCTACGAAGAATCTCCCGAGGCGCCGGTCGACCGTCCCGGCCGAAGAAGAACCCAGGCTGTGGACTTAGATAGGCGTGCCCCCACCGGTTAAGTATGATCCCGGCAATGTCCCGTCCAGTATTCAGGCCGGCGTGCGCAAACATGTCGCTGAACTGTTCTCGGATTTGTCTTTCATAGTCTCTGAACGACGTTCCTAACATCTCTCTGCGACCTCGATGCCCCTGTTCTTCGGTTGCATACCCGGGATAGGAGTACAGAATTTTCAAGGTGAGTACGATAGGCGAGTCTGGACTGATAGTAGGGTCCTCGACGCCGGTTAATGCCAGCTTGCGAACTTCCATATAGTTGCCGATCCCTTCAAACCATCGGCAACCGCTCATTCCCATTTTGTACAGGAACTGCCAATTCCTCACGGCAACGTTCGCCATCATGCAGGGAGAACGGTAGAACTGGGCGTAGGCAGTGCGGTGAGTTTCCGGAAGATCCTTGACGATGTGCTTCGCGGTCCAGGATCCGCCCGCCATTACAACCGAGTGCGCTTTCAGCTTGTACAGCTTGCCTGCGTTCAGGTACGCGATAGTAACCGAATCGGCTTTGTCGGCTTCCCCGTCATGCATGACATGAATCGCGGTCGATGACAGGCGAACTCGCGTCCCGGCTCCTGGAATATCGAGTGAAGGAAAATTCACTCGACCGCGGCAAACTCCTTCTACCGTGTCGCTGCCGTCTATTGCGCCGGGAATCAGACTCTTCAACATTAATCTGGCGATCGTCGTGTTCCCGCCCGGAAACATCTGATCTGAACCGCCTTTCTCTTCGGGCAATGGGTACAGCAGCTCAAAGGCATAGTCCGAGTACGCAGACAAGGCATCAGGACCGAGGCCTGAGCCCCCGCCCTCCACTGGCGAGAGGAACGTGCGGACGGTCTCGCGGCCGAGCCCAAAGCGTTCCATATAGTGCTGTTCCAGCGTGATCGAATCGAGATATCGCGAAATCGCATCCCCTTCGACTTTAGGATGTTCGAATTTCCTGTTTTCAACCGCTTCACCCTTCAGCCAGCGCAACCATTCCAGTCGAGTTTCGTTCGAAACCGGAGCGCCCTGCAGGTCTTTTCCCACAGGATCAATCAGCCACATTCCTGGGCTGTGGCCGAATCTCCGGCCAAACCAGAAACCGTACTGTCCATGCCGCAAGCCAATGGCCTCATAGGGAGTCTTGGAAAGGGGGAATTCCGGTTCAGAGCCAGCCCATCGCTGATACGTCAGATTGGGTGCTTGCAACCCGATGGAATCGTAGAAACGGGCCAGGAAGCTGTGTGGGTATTGGATCTGATAGATGGCCGAGCCTTGGTGTGCAACCAGCCGCTTGCCATCTACGAGAAATTCATTTTGTTTTGCTTCACCACCGAAGATGGGATGATTTTCCAGAATCAAGCATTTCACGCCCGGACCGGCGCTCCTCTGGAAGAAAAGAGCAGCTGCGAGCCCACTGATTCCGCCTCCAATGACGACGCAATCGTAGTTCTCGCCGGTCTCGACCATGTCCTTGGGCAGGGCGTCGTACCGGCCATCGCGGATCGCATGACCGGCTTCGAGGACATTCCAGGTATTGCCATTCGAGCTGCTGTAGTCGCCAATGCCGCCGTAACCGGTAAACTCGTCGTTTCCCGCCAGGAGCTGGCGAGGGGTCGCGCCCGCCAGTAACATTGATCCCGAGGCCAACAAAGCGGAGCCGAGGAAATCGCGGCGGGTGATGCGCGCTTCCATGCCAAGGGCTCTGTCGCCGGCGCGAGTGGATGCCGTTTTAGGTGCGCACGAAATCTTGTGTTACCTCGATCTTTGTCCCTGAGTGTACACCGAATCTTAGCGTCGCCGGTTGGACCGCTCCGATGCGAGCCATGGTGAGTTAGTCGCCGCGGCCCTTGATCGGAAATGCCTCGGGCACAAGACGGATGACATTCTGGCGAATCCGTTCTTGGCTGCTTGCGATCCTCGGGCGCGGCCGGATGGAACGCCAGATGGATCGACAGCCGCACTTCCGAGTGGCGATCACCAGGCGTCAGAGCGGAGAACCAGCATAAATCCTCGGAGGTCCGGATCCTAGTGAACGCGCCAGGAAGCTCCTGCGACTCTCACCGAGTATCTGGCGAAGAACGTCGCGAGCGGGCCGGTCGGGGTCAGGCAGCTCGATTCTAGCTTGCATTTGCTCGTACGCCCGCTCGACAGAAGTCCCCTTGATCGGCCGTTTGCTTTGGAGTGCGAGCTCTTCGCTAAACACCCGCAAGCTGAGCTCGGTCATTGGGCCTTCGGCGGCTTTTCTCCAGGAATTTTTACCGCCGCTTAGTCGTTCTCGGAATCAGATCCGCCTTTGGCGAATGCGCATTTCTTTGGGGGGCAAATGAGACATCTCCGCAAAATTGTCTCATCAAGCGGTTCGCTCCATGCCGTACAATTTAGACGAAGCACATTCTGCAGACCAACTGCTAAGCTAAGTGGTCGTTTGGCGGTTGGCGAACCTGCTCCAGGGGTTGTTTTGTGATTGTCGATCCGCAAGATACGCGCAAAATCTCCCGAACCTGGCGCGAATACCTCCACGAAATGAAGCAAAGCCTGGGGGTGGCTCGCTGGGTTTATCACGAATTCATCACTCCCGAAAGCCGTCATTGGACCAAGCGGATGCTTGTGTCTCTTGCCATTTCCGTCACCGCCTTGAACGGCATCGCTTGGTTGGCGAAATATTTGGTCGACGGACTCATTCGGCACGACGCATACGCCGTCAAGATGAGCTTCCTCGGCATGGCTGCATTCGTGGTCATATACGGCTATTTCGACAGCCTGCAAATGATCGCGCGAGAGTACGCGCAGGGCGCGAATCTCACGCAGCTCAAGCGCCGCATGAATGAGTTGTTCTTTGAGAAGAGCATGGGCCAGCACCTGCAGGAAAGCTCCTATCTGAACACAGCAAACATCGAGCGGGGCAAGGGACGCATCGAGCAACTCGAAAATATGCTCATGTTCGAGGGCTCCTCCTCGATGATCTCGCTTACCGTCGCACTGACGCTCCTGTGGCTCCGCGTGCCGTCCGCCGGCTTGTTTATGACCCTACTTCTCGCGAGCTACCTGGTCTGGCTCGTGTATCTGAACCGCAACATTTCCGAAAACTGCGCGCCGTTCGATAAAGAATTCCGGCGCATCAACCGCTGGGAGCATGAACGCTGGGAGAAAATCGAGCGTGTCAAAACGTGTGCAAAAGAGGGTGAGGAGATCGCCTACCAAAATCGGTCTTTTCAAAAGGTCCTGGGGGAAGAGCGCAAATTCTGGCTCTGGTTCATCAGAAAGGTCACCTGGCGCGGATATTCCAACCGGTTGGTCCTTTTGGGCACGCTCGGCTATGGTGCTTGGCTGATTTGGCGAGGAGACTGGTCCAACGGTGTCTTCGTGCCGCTCCTGATGTACGCCACCAAAGTCAGCGAGAGCATCTGGCATATCGGTCATATCGAACATCAGGTCAACTGGAACATGCCGGCGATTCGTACCGCGATGCTCACGCTGACGGTTCCACCGGACATCACCGATAAGGCGAAGGCCATCGAGCTCCAGAGAAAAAATGGCATGCGCGTAGAGATGCGCAATGTTTCCTTCGCATACGCCACGGAGAAGTGCGACCTGCCTGGCCTGCCCGCTGCCACGAACGGAGGTGCCAAGCCGGCGACGGCGGTTCTCCGCAATGTCAGCCTCACCATCGCGCCTGGCGAGAAGGCCGCTCTGATTGGCCCATCCGGCGCGGGCAAAACCACGATCATGCGCCTGCTCATGCGCTATATGGATCCGACCTCAGGGACAATGCTGGTCGACGGGCACGACTTGCGCGATGTGCGACTGTCTTCCTGGCTCAATCTCATCGCCTACGTGCCGCAACAGGCGCAGGTATTTGATGGGACCATCCGTGACAACCTACTGTACCGTTTCACCGATGAACCCATCAATGTCCCCGATCAAGAACTGTGGGGCATCATGCGAAAGCTGAAGATCGATTTTGGGGACCGCCTGACCGACGGGCTCGACACACGAGTCGGCCGGCACGGAATTGAACTATCGGGCGGCGAGCAACAGCGGCTGATGATCGGAGCGGCCGCCATGCGTAAGCCCATATTCATGGTCGTGGACGAAGCCACCGCCTCGCTCGATGCCACCACGGAAAAGGCCGTGCAGAAGGGCATGGAAGAGGTGCTTGGGGATCACATGGGCGCCCTCATCATCACGCATCGCCTCTCCACCGTGCGCAGGCTCTGCAGCAAATTCTTCGTCTTGCGCGACTCGGAAGGGCTTGCCGCGGAAGAATCGCAACTGGAAGCTGCGGCATGCTCGTTCGAAGAACTCTACGAAATATCCCCAACGTTCCGCGTGCTCGCCGACGATCAGGGAGTGGTCATTCTCGATAGCCCGCAGCCACGCTCGGAAATCTCCACCGAGCCGGTAACCGACCGAGAGGAGAGCATCCGCTACGCCGAACCCGAATCGATAGCGTGATGAGAGCTGCCGATTCCGAAAAGTGCATTCCCAAACTGAATCCGAGACGCCGGCGGCAATGGGAAACCCCGCAGCCTCCTCCAGTAGGAAGGCAATTCAGATGCGCCATCGTTGATAAACACCACTTGACTAGCCAGGTCCCGGCGCAAGTTGGTTATTGCGGCCGATAGGACCGTCGTAGCCCGAGAGTACGGTGGTGAAGACGCGACTTGTTCCCAAGCCCGGCGGCTCTACAAGAAAAAGGGGGCGGTCCTATTCAGTTCGTAACGCTTCCGAGGGTGAAATCAGGCTTGCCCGCAACGCCGGTATTAACGATGCGACCAGCGCCGAGAACCCAAGTGTTAGAACGGCCACGAAAATCTCCGCAGGGTCATACGGATTCAATCCGTAGAGTTGGCTGCCCAGGAATTGCACCGCCGCCAAAGCCAGGGGCAATCCAACAACCAGACCAATGGCCACCAGCGCGAACGCGCCGCGAATTATCAGCGCGGCCGCTTGCGTGGCAGTGGCGCCGAGCGCCATCCGCACCCCAATCTCGTTGGTGCGGCGTCCGACGTTGTAGGCTGTCACTCCATACAGCCCGACGCAAGCCAAAACAAGCGAAAGAATTCCGAAGAACGACGTGAGTTGTGCAATCAGGCGCTGCTGCCGGAATGTGCCAGCCACTTGCTCTCTCAAGGTCTGAATGGAAATGATCGGCAGGTTGGGATCCACCGAGGCCATGGCCTGGCGAATCTGCCCAGAGGACACGCTGGCTCCCGGCCGGGTGACAATAAGAATATCGTGCAGGAAATGCGAGCCTGGGTTGCTGTCCTTTCCGGTTGGCAACACGTCATGTTGCGCTTCGGGAACAAAGAAGAATGGGCCAATCGGGTGGTCAAGATCGAAGTCCAGATAGCGCGCGTCTTGGGCCACGCCTACAATTTCGTATTGGCGGGACGTCCCCATCCCAGTCTGTCCGAAGTACTTCTCGATTGGGTCCTCTTTCTGGAAAAACTTGCGCGCAAACGCCTGGTTGATCACGGCCACGTGCTGTGAAGTCGCTGTGTCGAGATCGGAGATCCCGCGTCCCTCGATAATGGGAGTTCCGACGGCGGTAAAATATCCCGCAGTGACGCGATCCCAGGAAGTAGAAACGTCGTCCTTCGGTCCGGGCGCCGGACGTCCATCCACCCACACGCCAGCACCCCAATTGTTGCGGCTCAGCGGCGAGTACTGGCAGATGGCCACGTCCGACACACCGAGAACGCTCGATAATGAATTCTGGATCCGCCCGTAAAGTGTGGTGAGTTGGTCTGGTCGATAGGCGACAAGACTCGGATCGATCCTGACGATCGTGCGCCGGTCCTGCGCGAAGCCAAAGTCTTGATTCTCGAGGTGGCGCAGAGCCGCCGTCAGCAGTCCGGATGCAGCCAGCAGCACCAGCGAGAGCGCTGCCTGGCACACGACCAGGGTCTTCCGAGGGAGCGCGCCTGTGCGGACAGTGGATCGGCTAGCTCCCCGGAGGGCTTCGATGGGATCTATCCGTGTGGTCATCCACGCCGGAGCGATGCCGAAAGTAACTCCCGCGATCAGCGAAACGCCGAAGGCAAAGAGCAGGACCGGCATGGAAGACGACGCGTCGATGGGAATAGCTGCCATTCCGCTCGTCGGCGGAAATGCGAAGTGCAGAATAAGGCGCGTCCCCGCAAATGCAATCACCAGACCCGCCACACCACCTGCGAGTGAGAGCAAAATGCTTTCGGCGAGGGCCTGCCTCACGAGCCGGAGCGCCTGCGCCCCCAGTGCTATCCTCAACGATATCTCCCGCCGCCGCTCCATGCCGCGCACGAGCATCAGATTGGCGACGTTGGCGCAGACAATGAGGAGCACGAAACTTGTCACCATCATCAGGATCTGAAGCCAGTGCTCATATTCCTCACGCATGCTCGTGATGCCGGCGCCTCCGGGGCGCAAGAACAGGGTCTGCTCGGGAAATTCCGCGCGATCGTTGGCGCTCATGTCACCCCAACGCGAGCGCAGCCACTGCTTGAGCTCCGCCCTCATCTGAGCTTCGATGGAGGCGGGGTTCGCGCCGGGCAGGATACGTCCGATTAGGTCTAACCAGGAATTGTCGGACTGATAGATATCCGCAGCGGCACCCAGCAACGGTTGGGTGTTGATCGGCAGAAAGAAATCGGGTGGATTCGTGCGCAGGGTGTCGCCAAAGAAACGCGGCGGAGTGATTCCCACGACCGTAAATGGCTTGTCGTCTATGTTGAAGACGCCACCGACGACGGAAGGATCCGACTCATATCGTTGCTGCCATAAGCGATAGCTCATCACTGCGGCAGGTGGAGCGCCGGCTTGGTCGTCGCCGGCGGTCAGCAGCCGTCCGGCATAGGCGCTGATGCCGAACATGGTGAAGTAATTGCCCGAAACGAACTCCCCGGGATAGCCTTGCGCTGCCTCGGCGCTACCGGAGCGCCGCACACCTAGCAGCGAGGTGCTCGCCTGGAACGCCGCCAATTCTCGAAACCCTTGGGTGTGGTCCCGGAAATGTTTGTAAAGATCGTAGGAGACAAGGGAAAACTCGTTTTCTTGGCTGTACCCGCCCCAATAGCAACAACGTGCTTCTTTTCCCAAGCGATACAATTCAGCCGGATCGGCCACTGCCAGCGACTTCAGCAGAACCGCATAGACCAACGTAAAAATGGAAGTGGTCGCGCCAATGCCTAGCGCCAGGGTGAGCACAACCGTGACCGTGAACGCGGGGCATCTCCGCAATCGACGTGAAGCATACCGCATGTCGTGCAGCAGAGCTTCTACAGACGGTAATCCCCGCTCATCCCGGTACTCTTCCTTTACGGCCTCCACCGCGCCGAACTTCAGGATCGCCTGGCGCCGCGACTCTTCCGGAGACAGACCGGCGCGCAGGTTGTCCTCCGCCTGCAAGGCGATGTGAGCTTCAATCTCGGCTCGCAGTCGTTCCTCATCCTTTTCGGTTCTCGCCACGAGCTGAGCCGCTTAACGAAGCGCCTTAGCCTCCTCATTTCAGATCCTCCGCCCTCACCGCAAAAAATCGGTCAATGATTGCTGCTGTCTGATCCCAATCATGTTTCTCGGCCTGCAACTGCTTGCGCCCCTGCCGTGTCAGCCGGTAGAAGCGTGCCTTGCGGTTGTTTTCCGAAACGCCCCACCCCGAGGTGATTGAGCCCTCCTGCTCGAGCTTCAACAGAACCGGATAGAGAGTGCCTTGATTCACTGCGAGCAGGTCTCCGCTGATCTGCTCGATGCGACGAGCGATGCTGTAACCGTGCATCGCGCCCAGCACATCAAGGGTCTTAAGGACCATCAGCGCCAATGTGCCTTGCAGCACGTCCCTCTTCTGTTTCTTCTCTTCCATTGGGTTCCCAACAGAAGCTTGGCACATTTCCATTGGGAAAGCAACAGGGCGGCGGCCTTCTTATGGCCTCCTTTCGTGGCGGTGCCGCTTCCTGCGAGTGCGGTCAAAAAAACGCTTGATAACCCGGCGGTCTTGTTGGTAAGTTCTGAATAGACAGAAGATACAGACATGGGCGGACAAACGCAATGCCGCGCAAGGCCCTGACCCGTGGCTCAGAAGTTCATCCTGCGCACAGGCCAAACTCTCTTTCCATCAGGACTGAGAATGGCTGTCGTCGGGGGCGCATCCTGGCTGATTCTTTTGGCTGGCGTTCTCCGCGGCTTTTTTCGGCTGAGCATTTTTGATCTGTTGTTCCTTCTCGCGCCGTGGGTAATGGCTCCCCTCGGTTTGAACCTGGTGGCTGCACAGGCCGACCGCCTTGCTCAAATGAACGTATTGGTCGTCCGGTACTTACTGTTTCCAGCCGCGGCTCTAGCTCTACTGCGAGCTTCTTTCTAAAAGACGGGCGGGCAGCGGGTGCGTTGGTATGCCCGTGGCTCATTGTGGCTTCGGCGGTGGCTCTCGACGGCCTGGAGAGGTTCATCAGAACGCGCCTGCAATCGTTCCCGGAATTCTGTTTCGCTCTTGGCGAAGGATATGCGTTTGTCGGCGCACTGTGGCTCGCGGCCTCGCGCACAGGAATGCAACTTTTTGGTTTCCGTGAGCCCATCGTGCTCCTGACGGCGATCCATTTCCATTACGCATGATTGATGGCGGCAATCCTTGCGGGGCTCGCGGCATCCTCGATGCGCACTCCCCTGGCTCTGCGAACTGCTTTGTCGTGTGCCGTTGCCGGTCCTGGTCTGCTGGGTCTGGCGTTTCTCATCGGTCCAAAACTGAAACTCGCGGCCGTCTGCCTGCTGGTGATTGGCGGATGTGGGATTGCTTTTGCAACTTTTCGTGTTGGATTGGGTAAAGCCCGCGGAATTGGTGGACGCCTGCTGCTCCTTGGAAGTGTCTGCGTAATTTTTGGGATGGCACTCGCAGGCATGTGTGGGCTATGGGCGAATACCCGCTCCATGCCTTTGTCAATCTCGAACAAATGGCGCGCTATCATGGGGTTCTCAATTCGGTCGGCTTTGGTCTGTGCTCGCTCGTGGGCTGGAGCTTGTTGCAACGTAAGAGTATGCCGGAATGCCAATGAAATTGCCGGATCTGTGGCGATGGGACGGACGTGTCGTCCGCCTGGCCTACGCCACCGTGGGGCTTGTCGGCGTGGCCATCAAACACAATCTAGACCGGCTGATTGCATCCTCGTTCCTGGGCTATAAGAACAGTTCAATTACTGGGTGCCTCTGGGGAGGGCGGCGCGGCTGAATCATCTCTCGGATACCGAAGCCAAATTTCTCGCAACGTTGTTGCTTGTCTCGATTCCGTTTATCTGGGTCGGCGTGGCGATGACGGTGAAACGGCTGCGCGACGCGGGCCAGCCGCTTTGGCTTGTGATCCTTTTCTTTGTCCCTCTTATCAATTTGCTGTTTTTTCTCCTTCTTTGCGCGTTGCCGCCGCATGAGCGTTCTCAAGAATTGGAAGGAGCGCCGTGGCCGGGACCGCATGGAATCGATCGCTTCATCCCACACAGCAAAATCGGCAGCGCCGCGCTTTCGATTGTGGTTGCAACCGTTCTGGGTCTCGGGTTCGTTGTCATGGGAACCCTCTAGTGATCGGCGCTTACGGCTGGGGCTGTTCGTGGCTCTCCCTTTCTGCCTTGGAATGTTTTCGGTGCTGCTGTACAGCTACCACGAGCCACGAGAGTGGTTTGACTGCATGGGTTTGGCGCTCGTGCCCGTGGGCTTGGTTGGCGTCACGCTGGTTCTGATCGCCGTAGAAGGAATCATCTGCGTGCTGATGGCCGCGCCGTTTGCGTTGGCCCTGGCGGCGCTTGGAGGCGCGCTCGGTTATGCGATCCAGGCGCGTCATTGGCGTCCAAAGCAGACGCCTGCCATGTTCTCCATTTTGATTTTGCTGGTGCCGGCATGGTTTGGAGCGGAGCGCGCAGCGGCTTTGCGACCGCCCGTCTACGAGGTCCGCACTGCGATCGAAGTGAATGCGCCTACCAAGAAAGTGTGGAATGAAGCGGTTGCCTTTGCCGACATTCCGCCGCCGAAGGAACTGCTGTTTCGCTCGGGAGTCGCCTACCCAATTCGTTCTGAGATTACCGGACATGGCGTTGGCGCTGTTGGCGCTGTGAGGCAGTGCATTTTCTCGACAGGACCGTTTGTCGAGCCAATCGAAGTGTGGGACGAGCCGCATTTGCTGAAGTTCGGAGTGACGGCAAGTCCGGCGCCGCTCAATGAACTGACACCGTATGGACATATCGACGCGCCGCACCTGCACGGGTACTTTGTTTCGGAGGAAGGCCAGTTCTTGCTGACCGCGCTTCCTGGCGGACGCACGCGGCTCGAAGGCGCAACGTGGTATCACAACGCCATGTGGCCGGCGACGTATTGGCATTGGTGGTCGGACTACATCATTCGCAAGATCCATTCCCGCGTGCTGGAACATATTCGAGCCCAAGCCGAGAGTCGTTGACATTGTTCTTTAGTGCAGACAGCACAGAGAACGCAGAGAAGAAAATCGATGGAACATTTCACAACCCAATGTCAAACACGGGACAGAGAAAGACGAATTGATGGCCACGCTTTCCGGTTTCTTCAGTTTTCTCGCCGCGCTGCCGGCCGCTACGGGTCTTTACGGAGTGATCTCCTACATGGTCGTCCAGCGCACCAAGGAGATCGGAATCCGCATGGCCATCGGCGCAAAGCGCGTGGACGTCGTAGGCATGATCTTGAGGGAAGCAGGTATCCTGACGGTTGCAGGCCTGGTGATCGGGACCGCCCTGGCTCGGGCTTCTGCCAGTAGTGAAGTCACTGCTATACGGATTGAAGCCGCGTGACCCATTCACGTTGGTCATCGCCGTAGTCACCCTGACGGCCGTTGCGGCGCTCGCCACCCTCCTACCCGCCTACCACGCTTCGCGACTGGATCCCCTGAAGGCCCTACGTTATGAGTAGCTGAGCACTTGCAGCTGGCAGAGCTCCGCGTTTGCTCGGCATTTTTCAAACCGACTCTCCTCGCTCCTCTGGTACAATCCGCCACCGGCAGATCAGCTATGAACTCGCACTTCGCCTGGCCGTCGTCGCATTTGGTTTTTTGCTTCCTCTGGTTGCACAGGAACCAACTTCGACTCTATGACTTCGACGCCTTTGCGAAACGGAGCAACTTGGGTTGCAAATAGAATTGACACTCATGCGACCTGAATCGTTCCCGGGACCGCTGGCTGAGGTTCAAGTTTCTGCTTAGTCTAAACCTACTAGTACCGGGTCGGCCGATCTGTGCTTTGATCACCGATAGCCTCATTCCGCATCCCTTGTATGCAGCTCAAAAGGAAGAGTTTGCAGCAGCCAGTAGCAAGGCTTCGCATCCAGGGGCAGTCATGGCAAAGACAGACACTGTAATTGGAGTCGTCTGTTGGCCAGGAAACAGGAAACAGATCCTCCGAAAGAGGTTTCGCGGAGGGGAAGAGAAACTAATTTCTTCGGATGGTGTTGGGGTCTACAGCAAAGGTTGGTCGCCACCGGCAGGGTCGTATGGCGGCTAGAGCTTTTTGGGCCGAATCATGAGATTCGTTAAGGCCAACATTGCTGGACTCACCTCCCCACGGCAACAGTCCGAGATGAAATCCATCCTGGGCGGCACGTGGCCGCCGCTCATGCCGTTGCCGGTATTCAAGTATGAAACAGATGAGTATCGCGCCACGATTGATTTCGACAAGAAGCGCGGAGAGTGGGTGTGTCGAAAGACATCTTTGCCGTCCAACAAGCTTCAGGAACTGCGCGGTGGACTGAGAGAAATCACCATGGCATTGCCCCATGGCGAAGCAGAAATGTTCACCGAAGACGCGGAACAGCAGGAACAGGAACTGGAGAAGGATGCTAATCGTCGTCTTCAGGCCATTCATGACTGGAGAGAGAACTACGAGAACGGCGCACGCTATTTTGAACTACGAGACTATCTCTCGGAGAGCCAGCGAACCGAAATTGACGACAGCCTCCGGCTGTCTCTTACTGCCCGCCAGCTTCAGTTCAATTCGAAGAACGTTGCGTATGTTTTTGACGCTCTTTCGACTGCGGGCGGCAGGTTTGCAGCGCTCATTGAATTCGCGAAGCGGAATAAAGCGAGGCAGGGAACTGGCCCCCAGGCACAAGGGGAAGGAGCTAGGGAGGCTGAACCCGCAATTGACCACGACAAGCAGTCCCTGGGAATCAATTCTCGCGAGCTCGGACCCGTCCTTAATAACAATAACCCGTTTGTTCAAGATCAGGAAGCCGCAGAGCGTTGCACCGGCGCCGACGAGTTCCCGGCCGTGTCGATTAAGGATGTTCTCCCGGAGCAAGACCAGGCCTCCTTGGCAGAACGAATGGCACACACTGCGTCTCAACAATTGGAGATCGAGACCTGTGAGATTGTGGATGCGGATTCTCAATCGCTCGTCGAACATCCTCACGAAGAAAGGCACCACTCCATCGCATCTACCAGTTTTGCGCCGCAAGTTCGAACGGGCCAGTCGTCCGCGGATCGCATCGAGGGCTCGTCCTCGCGCTTTCCTGCTCTTGAAGTATCCGCATTTCAGGTCGCTGTATTTGCATTACTGTTTCTATTCGCGGTGATCGCTTTCACCGTTGGGCTCACAGTGGGACGCGGCCCGCTCGGGAGGCGCCTCCGAGAGGCCCCGAAATCGGTGCTCGCCATTGATGCCAAGTCACCGACACTGCTTGATCAAGCGCACGGATCGACTTCGCGAACTCCCACTCCGCCGGTGGCGAGTTCCGACACCGCGGGCACCAATAGGCTCGACGACGCCACGCCTTCCGAAGGAAAGTCCAAGGAGAGCACCCGAGGCTCAGAATATTTCGCGGAAGTACGGTCCACGGATTCAGATTCATGTCCGACAAGGGAATCTAAAGCATCTGCTAGGCCCGAAGTCAATTCCGAGCACAGTGGCGCGATCGGGCTAATTGGGCGAAACGCATCGCCTCCGGCGAGTTCCAAGCTCGCACATTCAACCAAGACTGTCGGCCCGATAAGTAGTGCACCAAGAAGGCCCGCCCCATATGGACTAACCTCTACGATAGGCGCAGCGCCGCACCTGCCAAGACCTTCGACGATCCTTGTCACTGCCCCAGGTCGGGGAAGCCAACCGTTCAGGGTGAGTTTCCCGAAGAAGGCGATCGCCGCCACGTCTTCCTTCGCAATGTCCTCGCAGCTTTCTGTCCTCGTTTCTCCAGCGGCTCATAGGCCCGCTCGATTAGAAGCTGGCGGGCTTGTCTCCTTCGCTTGGCCTGGTTATCCAAGGCCGCGGGATCGCTATGGATTGGCTGAAACAATAAGGGTCCGCGCCACTATCGGGCAGCTTGGCCAAGTGCTGGAAGTAAAGTTCTTGAGCGGCTCCGTCTCTCTTCTTCCTACCACAGAACGAGCCATTCGCCAGTGGCGTTACAGCCCCACTTTGTTGGACAAAAGGCCGGTCCAAGCTCAACAGGACGTCACGATTGAATTCCGTCCGCCACAATATTCGTTGCAAGTGTCAACTCAGCATCCATCGCCCAACTAGTGGCGGTCAAATGAGTGGTCTCCTTCCGGGTGCCTCCGGAAGCTTGCGATGAAACGGGAGGCCTTGGACAAGCCCAAACGCTTCGCTAAGGCTTGGCTGCGAGCCGGAAAAACCGTTGCACTACGGGATCGCGATAAAATTATCGCCCGTATTGTCCCTGCTGCACACCGCGAAGGAACGAAAGTAGAACTGCCGGACTTCGCGGCCCGACGCAAGAAGATTTTTGGCGACGGCGTTATGGCCGGGTCCCGATCTTCTGATCGAAGAACGAGGGCGCTATTGACGATTTATGCCGATACCAGTTTCTTCGTCTCGCTTTACGTCAAAGACGCTCACTCGACGAGAGCTGACCAGATGTTGGCCGCCGGGGCTAGACCGTGGATTACGCCGCTTCATATTGCCGAATGGGCCCATGCCATTGCACAGCAAGTCTTTCGCCGGCAGATGACCATTACCGAAGCAGATCGCGTGCATCGAGAACTCGACGATGACCGCGCCGCTGGCCTGTGGGAAACCATCTCGGTTCCAAAGTCTACCCCGGACGTCTGTGCAGATTTGGCCGCCGCTTTGGACCTAAGCTGGGAGTGTGTACTCTTGACAGCCTACATGTGGCCTGCGCCCTTGAACTAAAGGCTGAACGATTCTGGACTTTTGACGATCGACAGATGAAACTCACCAAACCACTGGGCTCGAAAACCCGTTAGCCGATATCCCCTATACCCGTGCTCCGCAAAAATTCTTCGTACCATTGACCTCGGGGAATGCCCATTTCGGCGGCCGCATGGGGCCGTAATTCCATCACTCGCGAGCAACGGCGGAAAATTCCGCTTGACAATACGACCCATGCTGTCATAGTGTCATAGGACAGAGTGACGCATGATACTGCAAATCAATTTCAAGTCCGGCATGCCCATCTATCTCCAATTGGTCGATCAGATCAAGACCGCGGCTGCATCGGGGGCGCTGCGGCCCGGCGAGGCGCTCCCATCCATCCGTCCGCTGGCTGAGGAACTTCGCGTCAACCGCAACACGGTCGCCAAAGCTTATTCGGAACTGGAAAGCCTCGGCGTGATCGAGACGCTTCCGGGGCGAGGTTGTTTCCTGAAAGAGAATCATTCGGCCCTGAGAAAGGAAGTCCGCCGCAAGCTGCTCATCGAGGAAATCGACCAGGCCATTGTACAGGCTCACCATCTGCAAGTACCCCGCCATGAGTTTCTCCAATTGATTCATGAGCGAATGGATGTTCTGGACGACAAACGGCGCGCCAACGAAGACCACAAGAAAGAGGTATGACCAGCCATGAGCTCTCCAACTCCCGCGATCCAAGTCGAAAACCTCTCATACGCCTACGGGCGCGCGGAGGCCATCCATGATTTGAGCCTTGCAGTGCAGCCCGGCCGATGTTACGGACTTTTCGGTCGCAACGGCGCGGGCAAGACAACCACGATGAAGTGTTTGCTCAATCTGCTGCGCCCGCAGCGCGGGCAGGTGCGGGTATTCGGTCTCGATCCGGCAAAGCAAGAAGTCGCGGTGAAGCGGCTTCTCTCTTACGTACCCGACCAGGTGGCATTCTATCCGTGGATGAGTGTTCGCGAGACGCTGGATTACCTCGCTTCCTTTCGTCCGTATTGGAATCGGAAGACGGAACAGGAGTTGCTCGGGCATTTTGGGCTCGATCCGGCGCAGCGCACGGGAAGTCTGTCGAAGGGCCAGAGAACCCAAGTGGCGTTGATCGCGGCGGTCTGCCCGGAGACGGATCTGCTGGTGCTCGATGAACCGACGTCGGGCCTGGACCCCATCGTTCGCCGCGAGTTCATCGAGACGGTGATCGGCGCGTACCAGGAAGGGATTCCCGGCAAGCGCACGATCCTGGTTTCCACCCACCTCATCACTGAATTCGAGGGATTGATTGACGAGTTCACGATCATCGATCACGGTCAGGCCGTGCTGACGCTGGACTCCGACCACGCCCGCGAGCGTTATCGGAAAATTCGCGCACGCTTTGCGCAATCGCCGCCGGAACTCGACCTGAAAGCGGCACTGCGCGTGCGGCGCGACGGCCGCGAACTCGAGTTGATCGCCAATGGCGCCGGAGACGAATTGCTGGAGCGCTTGCGGCAGCACAATCCCGAGGCACTCTCGACGGAGTCGCTGACGCTCGAGGAAATCTTCGTCGCAACCTTGAAATCATAGGAGACGGGAATGAGCGCGAAAACCACGCGAATCCTCAAAGAGGCACGCTCCCTGTTCTGGCCCTGGTGCGCGGTAATCATCGCGGGCGCGCTGCGGCTGGTTGAGCAGTCGGATTCCGCTTTGCTGAGGGGCGGCGCTCTTCAGGGAATTCACCCCTTGGTCGAGGCTATCAGTTTTCTTGGATTTTTCGTGGGCATCCCGCTGCTGGCGACTCTTTCGCTCGGCAATGAATTCCACCACCGCACTCTTCAGCTCCTGCTCAGTCAACCCGTTAGTCGGATGGAAATCTGGAGCGAGAAGTTGATCGTCACGATCGTCGCGGTCCTCGCGGCGGCCTTGGTTTTCCGATATGGCCAGCAATCAACGTTTCCGCAGGACCCGGAGCTTTGGGTGGTTGGGGGAGCATTAATCATCGCCATGATCTCTTCGGCGACATTTTGGACGCTGGTCGCAAGGTCGACGATGGGGGGACTCGCCCTAAACGCGGTTAGCTGCTCCATCCCTCTCGTCTGGCACCTCCGGCGGGAGGGGATTGCCGAAACCATGACGACCCGATCGGTCGCCGTCTTCGCCGTCCTCAGCTACGCGGGGGTAATGCTCTGGCTTGGCCGGCGCGCGCTGGCGCGGTTTCAGGTGACGGGAGGCCTCGCCGGCGATGATCTGCTGATGGCCGGGCCGAAGATGATGCCTAGAGCTGTGGCGGAATGGCTTCGCTGCCGTTCCACAAGCCCGCTTCTCAACTTGATCCGCAAGGAACTTCGTTTATTGCGGCCTGTTTGGCTGATCAGCCTGCTGGCCGTCCCCGCATGGATTTGTCTGCCCGTGCTTGGGTTCACGGTCGAGCGGGGATCGGCACTCGCAGTGCTCATGCTAGCTGCGTTCACTCCTTTGATTGCGGTTCTAGCCGGGACCATGTCGCTGGGGGAAGAAAGAACGTCGGGGACGCATTCCTGGCACCTGACCCTGCCCGTGCCGGCTCGCCGCCAGTGGCTCATCAAACTGGTCACAGCCGTGTTCACCGGTTTGGTTTGTGCCGGTCTGCTTCCCATCTCGCTGCTGATGGCCGACAGATTCATCTTCGGATCGACCCTCATGTCCGTGAACCTGGATGCGGGGATGACCTGGCTGCTTGGGGTGCTGCTCTTGAGCTTTGCCTCATTCTGGTGCGCCTGCGCGGTTAATGGAACCGTGAGTGCTGCACTGGCTGTTTTTCCGGCCCTGATCGCACTGCTTCTTGCTGGTGGACTCGGCGACTGGGTTGCGAACAGACTATTCCTTGGTGGAGGAAGGGACTTCATTGTCTCGAACTTCGGTCTCTTCGCAAATTTCCGATTTACCAAGGCAGTTTCAAACATAAACCTGCTCGCTATCGTTGTACCTTCAAAGCTGCTTCTACTTCTCTTGTTGCTCCCCACGTTGGTCTTCGCAGTGATCCAAAGTGGCCGGCTGTTTCGGAAGCTACTCCAAGACAGGCCCCTTTTTGTAGTACGGCGTTTGTTGCCTTTGGCCATCACTGCATTTTTGTGCAGTTTTTTGCTGGCAGCCTTTTTTGCCTTCGTGGCCCATGCCCAGCAACAGATGTGGGGAATGTTCCGTGAGATCCACGAAGCGATTGAGAACACTCAACCCGGCGCTGGGAACCTGGATGCGGCGCATCCGCTGCAAGTTTCGCTGGAAGATTTGAACAAGGCTGCTCCACTCTCCGAACGCACGCAACGGTGGCTGCGCAACGCCCGCATCAGTGTCGCTCCCGACAAGCCTCACCTCGGCGGTCGCTACTGTTGCCCGGGAAACTCCAGGGGCATCCCCTTTGCTCCTAACCAGGCATATTCGTGGTATTTGGCCACTATCCATCTGCCAAGCGGTTCGGACTGTACCGTGTCGTTCCAGGCCGGAGGCAGGTACGGCATTCTCGGTGGGGTATGTAGGTAAGGGTCGGTGCGTCAGCCTGAAACCTTTGTGAAACATGCTCTCCGAAATCGCGCCTACCATCGTCGCTCCACTTTCGAGCTCTGCGGTTACGTAGCACCCTTACCTTCCGTCCAGCACATCCTGCCATGACCGCATCTATCTTTTTTGTCACTCCCTACATGACACGATGAGCAAGCGGCGATTGCGCGGTTTCTGTCGACACCGGAATCGTGGAAAATATCGGGAGGCGGCGGAAAGGATACTCTATGACAAAGCCACGAACACTCGCTCTGCTAATTGTCGTCGCCCACTGGATCTTCGCAATGTGGCATCTGTTCCTTGCGGCGAAGATTCTTCCACCCCCAAACAACAACGTTAGTTGGCTGGCCATAGTTTTGTTGACGTCACTGCATTTGGGCGTATCAATTACGTTGTGGAAGCTTAGCGATAAATTTACCGGGCTGGTCTCGTTGATCTTCTTTTTGGCTGCTTTGGGTGTCGATCTTTATGAGCACTTCCTGCATAAATCTCCAAACAATGTTTTCATGGTAGCGTCCGGTAATTGGACGGCCTGGTTTGACGCAAGTGTCTTTGTCCTTCTCGTGCTCGAGATTCTGGGATGCTCGCTTGGAATTCTGGTCCGAGGCGATAGGGCAAGGAAAAACAAGTCAACCCCGGAACTCAATTCAAATCTCAGCAAGCAACGCACCAGGCCCTCCTCCAGTCAATTCAACGCGCTCACGGCATGAAGGCTTTTGCCACCACGGAGGTTCCAGGCTATAACGAACTCACGCTAGGGATGGTTTGTCGGAACTTCCCTTAGCGCGTAACGAAAGGTTTGCCGTGAACCTCCATAAATCGCTCCATCGCCCGTGATGATGCTCGTTTACGCTTGGGATGAAGATAGCGCACCTGATTCTTGGCGCCCTCGCATCGTTGGCCGCGGAGGCAGCAATGGCCGCCATCGCACGCTCGAGCCCGTGTCTGCCTTGGGTGGTCGGCGCCATTCTCCTCGTGGCATTCGTCCCGGAACACATTCTAATCTGGGTGAGATTTCCCGTTTGGTATCACCTGGTCTTTCTCATAACTCTCGGTCCGCTGGTTGCGCTCGGCGCAGCGCTCCTTCGCCGCCGCGCCTCCTCGCCAAAGGCCGTGTAAACCTTCGTCAGCGTTATGGCTCCCAGTCTGTGGCGGTACCGGAGTTGATTCACGAGTACTTCCACACTGAGGAAGAGGTTAATGAAAATCATTCAGGGCGAGCGGGTAGGACGGTCCCCTGCGAAGGCGGGCTCCTTCTACCTGTCCGGCTCTGACCGTAACTGTTGCCGAATTTGGGCTTGAAGGAATGTCAAACTCACCCAATTCAGTATCAAAAGCCACATTGCCACTCGGCCAGAGTCCTGCTTCTTTTGACAGTGTTCGAGACTCCATCTACGGTTGCAAACTTAACTGTTCGGCTTCTTTTGTTGCCTTGTCCATCAAGGCTGGGGCCCGTGCTCAGAGGGTTGCTCAAGTGCGGAAAATGCGAAATGAATAAAAAGACCATGGCGACGGATTGAAGCACCACGGCTTTTCATTGGGAGGTCCAATATGAACTGCACGATTGGAACTGTATTTTGCTGCGCGGCGTTCTTGGCCGCCGTCAGCCTTTCCACCACGACGCATGCCCAGACAACTCCATTTACAAAAACTCAGATTGCCGACCGCATCCGTAAAGTGGAAGACGGCGTGGACCAATTCCGCAAGTATCTGGAGAGCCGCGGAGGAGACGCTAAGGACCGGGCGGAATCGGCGCAGAGCAGCGGAGCGACAACGCGCCGGCAGCGTTCAAATTCAGCGAACACAGAAGCTCGGGGGAATCAAGCCAAGCAAACAAAAGACGATCTCGAAGACGCCATGGACGATCTGAATCGCACCACGAACCGTCTCCGGCGCAAGTTCGATCCGACGCCGAATTATCTGGAGACAAAGGTGCAAATGGAGCAGGTCATGGACAGCGGGCGCCGCGTCAATCAGGTGATGGTTAAGGGGAATTACGGCACTCAGGCAGAACGATACTGGGCTGCTTTGCGCTCGAATATCAATGATCTTGCGCGCTCCTACAACTTGACGCCCCTGGGCGCATAGGAACAAGGAAGAACGCTGCCGGATCGCGGACTTGTGGCTGGCGAATTGTTGTTTTGCTTCGGGGCATTGCTAGGGGGCATTGCGTTGAGCCTTGACACCGCATCAATTTCGCCAGGGACAGGTCATTTGCCATGCTAATTCTGTTACAATCATTTAGAATCATAGAGTTGGAGTGGGCGTGTAGCTCAGCTGGGAGAGCACCTGCTTTGCAACTAAGCAGGTTAAATTACATAAGTGCCGCATCTGGTGTCGCTTACACGCAAACGTACGGCGCAATCATCGCCTTGAATTGGACGGAAGTTGGACGGAAATCGATGCCGGGAATCTTCGCATGGTTCTACCCCCTGAGAGCTTTCTGCGCGGAACGATCAATCTGACCCCACGGGCTTCGCGCTCTTCGTCAGGAAGGCGGGTCCCTTTTCAGGCTTCTGTAAGTCGTTGATTCCACGGTTGGGAACGTGGTTCAGTTGGTCAGAACGCCGCCCGGTCACTTGTTCGAGTTCCGCACTGTCACGGCCACCTCCGGCAGAACCTTCAATCCCAGCAGGACCACTAATCGTCCTTTTTCCTTCCCCGCTCTGGCCTTACCGCGCCGGGGACCATTTTTCGCCGACTCGTGCTCGGTTCTTTCGTGAAGTGAAGCATGGCATTCCGCAGCAGCCAATTCGCTTTGGTTTGATAACCCCGGCCATCAGCTTTGAGCCAGGCAATGACGTCGGAATCCAGACGCATAGTTACGGGTTTCTTCTTTGGCCGATAGAACTTGCCGATTTCGGCTCCGCTCCAATCGAGGATCGGGGGCACGTCGGAAAAATCAATGTCCTGGTCTCTCTTTGCGGCGATGGCGCGGATGTCTCGCTTCTGCTCCTTTGTGAGCTTCCTCATAGGCTCTCCTTTCGTGCGACTCAGCAGCACGAGCCGAAATGATGCGGATGATTTCTTCACCTTGTTGTTCACGGAAAGTATGCACGGCTAGTAGAATCGAACCGGGCCCTATAGCTCCAACCGTTATCCATCGCTGTTCATCTTCAGAAGTGAAGTCGCGTTGCGTAAGAGCGTAGGGATCATCGAAAACGAGCATAGCCGTTTCAAAGCGAACATCGTGCTTGCGAAAGTTTTGTCGGTTTTTCTGTTCATCCCATTCAAACCGCATAAGCTGGTCGCGACCAAAACAGGGTATGACCTTCTTTGGCGCGTGTCAATACATTTGTACGTACACATCTTGACTCTGCCCCACACATCTCGCGTGTCGAACGGCAGCGTGAAATATGCACTAGCGTCAGCCCGTGAATCATCACCCTTTAGTTTCGTCCTGAATTCCTTTCGCATTAGTCCCCCAGATCAATTCGTATGGCAAGGAGTCGTCGTCCCGTGGAGGCCGTGTCGAAGTATTGCTTAATGATCTGTTTCCGACCGTGCGGTAGATCGCGGTCTTTTGCGACGCGCCGCGGTGCTGGCTCGCGTTCTTACTTTTTGAGCGGCTTAATAACTACCTCCTTAAAGAACACAATGTCGTTGTCGCTATGATTCTGCAATCCGAACCAGCCGAACTCCGGGCGCGGTCCGCGCTGCGGCTCGAAATCGAACTTCTTCTCTGGCACCGGATCGCCTTCCTTGAAGTCCGTTACTTTCTTACCATTCAGCATGACAATTGTGTGATTGCCGTCCAAAGTGATATCCATCGTGTTCCACACTCTGGGCCCGGCTTCCAGGCGTTTTTCACCAGCGGTTTGGTCAGGGAGTACAACATGCCGGTCTCGTGATACTCGTCCTCATTCGACTTCTCGGGATGATTGTCGATCTGCACTTCGTAACCATAATGCACCGGCATCCATGCTTCACGGGGTTCGATGGGAATACGGATGAAAACTCCCGAATTGTCGTTTTCATCGCGCATCTTGAACACAACGTGAATTTCACAGTTGCCGATCTTTCCTCCCATGCAGTAGAGCAGGCCCATTCCGCCGTGCGTGCGGATCAGGCCGTCTTCCACCGTATCGCCGCCGGGACCGACATGTTTCCATCCTGTTAGATCTTTGCCGTTGAAAAGCTGCTGCCACTTGCCGGGGTCGCCCTTGCAGCTGTCTTCATCGGCGGCAAGTGCCAGAGTCGCAAGTCCGGCAATCAGAAAAGTGCACACAATAAATCGTTTTAACATAGGGGATCTCCTCGAGTGTCCTGCTTGGCTGTCATAAGGACAGACCAATCTACTCGCACCTGCGCAAAGACGTCAAAAAGGTTGGTTAGTCCTCTCGTCCCGGCCTACTCAGGCGGCTCAAATCAGTAACGTTCTGCAGTAACTCGAAAACCTCGCAGCGTGGACACAATGTGGATCGCGTTGGCACCGGAACCGGTGCCTACTCGCTCGGCGAGCCACGGCAGATCGAGTTCCGCTCTTCGATTGAAAAACGCGGATCGCCGCTTCGAAGCTCGTACAAGAGCGCCTTCTGCCTGATTCCCGCAACGTCGTTCCTACGTGAAACAGGTAGACAAGGTTTTTCCTGTTTCCCTATCGGAAACAGGGGTTCGACGGAGTGGACGGACAATCAAAGACTGGGTATTTGAACCCAGCACCGTAAGCCCTTGAAAGTACAATGGCCTGCAGTGCAAGCGCGCACAAGCCTCTCCTGGGAGAGCACACGCCCACGCGTACGGCGGAATCATCGCCTTGAGTTGGACGGAATTGACCACCGCTGGCCCGCGATGCAGCCCACAACCAATGGCAGGAATCGCACCCAGAGCCTGCGCCGATACTTCTGGGCGTCATCCCAGCTCGCGATAAGCCACTAAAATCGCTTGTCTGGAAGCCTGTGCCCAAGTTTCCGATTTTCCGGTCAGGAGTTGGACTTGAGCGCGTATGTCCGTCCGCGTCGCACATGGGGCTTTTACGAATTCCGCCGGCAGTTGGAGTACAAAGCGAAGCTGAACGGCGCGGAGCTCGTGATAGCAAGTCGCTGGTTCCCGAGCAGCAAGATGTGCTCGGTGTGCGGTCGGATTGCGGAAGATCTGCCATTGTCCGCGCGGGAGTGGACCCGCGAGTGTGGTGCGTTCCACGACCGGGACATTAACGCG